>OFFR01001489.1_pt1 | contig 10008 bp, 10 predicted proteins | sample 1521421 | NCBI WGS metagenome assembly OFFR01 (sample SAMEA3504087, study PRJEB24116) | mouse gut metagenome | biome: mouse gut; feature: mouse-associated habitat; material: faeces | place: Denmark | collected 2011 | reverse complement strand
CCGTTCCAAGGCTTCCGGAATGCCCCGTATTGTTGGCGCTTAAAAGATCGATCGCTTCTGCGCCGCGGCATTCTCCCACGATCAGACGGCTTGGACGCATTCGTAGCGCCGTCTTAATCAGATCACGAATCCCGATCGGCGCAACGCCTTCAAACCCTGCCGTTCTCGTCTCAAGCCGAACCAGATTTGCGATCCCGTTTAGCTGAAGCTCTGCGGAATCTTCGATCGTGACCACCCGTTGATCTTTTGGAATAAATTCCGACAATGCGTTTAAGAATGTCGTCTTCCCCGAACCTGTCCCTCCGGACACAAAAATGTTATAGCCGGCGATCACCAGCTTCTCTAGGTATTCTGCAATCTCATCTGACAGGGAACCATAGGCGAGCAGTGTCTGCATGTTCATCGGTTCCTTTGAAAATTTACGAATCGAAATGCAGGAGCCGTCCAGGGAAATGGGATGCAGCACGATATTGACGCGGGAACCGTCCAAAAGCCTGGTATCCACAATCGGAGACGCTTCGTTTACCATTCTTCCGCCGCCTGCGCAAATGGTCTGAATCAAATCGGACAGCTCTTCGTCTGAGGAAAATGTGCCGTGAAATAAATGCAGTGTTCCCTTTTTTTCATAGAAGATCCGACTCGGACCGTTGACTAAAATCTCCGTCACTTCTTCATCCTCGATCAGCTCCTGTAATACCCCGAATTTTCGGAAAGACGCAAACAGCCGGGTTGCATACTGCCTGCGCGCCGGAAAAGAAAGCAAAGAGGTTTTATCTCTTTTCTGCAGCTCTTCATCGATACGCAGGCTCAGTTCCTCATCCGAAAGCTCTCTGGTGTGTTCCATGGACTGCAGGATACGTTCTTTGACTGCAGGATATAAATTCTTATCTTCCAATTTCCGCCCCTCCGTAAAGGCATCCGCGGATATAATCTCCCATGCCTCCATATATGCCCTCATCCAGCAATCCGGCTTCTGTAGGAGAAGACTTCATTTCCGGAAGCAGAATGTGTTTTACCAGATCCACGGTGTATTCGCCTTCCTTTCTGAGATATTCCATAAATTCTGTCATCCGGTATCGATTTAACCGCCCTTCTTTTCCAAGGCAGTAAAAGCCTCCAAATACGGGAATCATCTCTGCAAATCCTAAAAATACCCTGTCGAAATCAACCACCACAATGTCATAACCGCTGCGTCCCTTTAAGATTAGAAATAACTCTTCCAACAATGGTTTTGTAATTTCCGATATATGTTCCGGATTGACCGCCGGCGGAATATAATCCACATTTCGGTAGGTCCTGCGTATTTTATGCAGCCCTGCGGCAAAATCATGGTTTTTCTGCATCATGGCATACAGCAGATCTCCGATGTCCTCCGTAATTTCCTCATTTGTCAAAAACGAAAATCCGCTGTGCTCCATTAAATTCACGTACAGAACCTTCTGCGTCTCTCCTAAAATCTGCGCCATTGTCATACTGAACAGCAGCTGGCTTTCGTGGCGGATCGGAGAATAAATTCCGATCAGTTTTGCGGTATGCTCAATAAAAACTGCTCTGCCATCGGTTTCTTCCTGCCAGAGCATCGCAGAAATCTGTTGAAACAGCTGTTCTGCGGACTGGTATTTTTCCAGAAAGAGCCGCCCGTTTACGTCTTTTCCGTCTTCTTCATATAAGAGTATTTTCTTTGTGTCTGCTGCAGCGCCTTCTAACGCTTCCCAAAACACTTCTGTCATCACAACCGCATCAAATTTCTGTTCTTTTTCCTGTACCAGAAATGCTTCTGCTTTAGAAAATGCAGCGATTTTGAAAAAAAGATCTTTTTTTCGAATTACATATCCCTGTAATTGTTCTAAATAATCCTCTTCTTCGTCTAAAAATGCAATATTTAATTGTACCAAGATACCCCCCCGTTCCGGCATCTTACGGAAACAGCAATGCCGCCGCCGTTCCGAAGAACACCGGCACCGCAAAAGCAAACGGCACCCGCGCCTCTTCATCCAAAACGGTATATGGCTTCAGCTTTTTTGTACAAAGAACGTCCAGCAGATATTCCGCTGCATTAGCAAGCGTTCTCCTCCTGTTGTGATCTGCCGCCAGAATAAACGCAGCGAACACACCGGCTGCCAAAAAGCTGTACGCCATGCATTGAAACAATTTCCCGATCGTAAGTATACTGCCTGTCATGGAAAATAATTTGATATCGCCTGCCCCAAGGACACGCATTTGAAATAAAAGATATAAAAGAATAACAGGAACCGAGATGTTCCTGAGAAAATAATAAATGCCCAAAGCCTGGTATTCCGCTGCCTGGAACAGGCTTCCGATCGAAAGACCTGCGACAATGAGCTTGTTGGAAACTTTTCCAGCCAAAAGATCCTGTACCGCTGCCAATAGTAAAAGACTAAGCAGCAGTCCTGTTTTTACAATTCCAATCCCTCACCTCTCTTTTGTTTTTGATGGTTTGCATTATAGCGTTTCTCTCTTCATTTGTCCATAGCTTTCTGACAAATTTCTAAAGTTTGTAGAATTTTCACAACATATTGTAAAAAAGTATTCCATACAGCAGCGCAAATCCGCCTGTACCAAGGCTTCCGACTGTCAAAAGGGTCAATATATTTAATCCTACAAACACACCGATATTTTGAGAAATTAGGATTGCATTGATGATCTGGATTCCAATTGCGCCAAATACCATGCGAAGCAGAAAATTTAATGCTTTCATCTCTTTGTCCTAATCTTTTTTACCATTATATGGATATTCGATCCAATATATTCTATTTTTTAGTATAAATGCCAGTTCTTTTGCCTATACTTTTACTACAACACAAATACTTATCACGGAAAGTGGGGGATTGCAGTATGGGGTTTTTACGAAAGGAACCGGCGCCGCCGGAGGATTCCTTTACCAGACGGCAGCTTCTGGAGGATCTTCATTCTACCAAAAATGCATTGGATACCGCTTACGCTAACTTTGAGACAGTGGTGGACCCCGATCTCATCGACTGTTATACTTATGAAATCTATTCTGTGCAGAAACGCTATAAATTTTTGCTGGAGCAGGCGAAGCAGATGGATTTGCAGACATTTTTTTGATACGCATTGCCAAAAACCGGAAAGCAGTAGTTTTTCATCACTGCTTTCCGGCCTTTTTTACTTCATATTCTTCGGGCAATCCGTACTATGTATTCCGCTACGCCTCTCCCATCACCTGCACCTGTACCGTACGCTCCCTGCCTCGTGTTTCATCAAAATCTATGAAATGAATAAATCCGAATTCCCCTAAGTCCAGCTCACCGTCTATCAGTACAACCGTTTCGCTCCGCCCTACGATGGAGGAGCGCAGATGCGCATCCGTATTGTGACAGCAGCGCCGGCTTTCTCCGTGCTCCGCCGCGTATGCTATGGCCTTCTCTCCGGGATGATGATACATCCCGTCCCTCCTGTATGCCGGAATGATTTTCTCGAAAACATCTACCAAATCCTGCTGCAATGTCTCAAGTCCTGTCATGGACATATCGAATGCACATTCCTGCGTAATCACACAGCAGGTCGTATGGTGGGAATATACAACCGCAATTCCGTTTCTGATTCCCGAGCGTTCCACAATTTCCTTCGTTTTTGCTGTAACATCATGGAACGTAATTTCCTTGTCTTGTGACATCACCTTAATCTCTTCTCTATAAACCATACCCTCTCCTATTTCATTTCCGCCCTTTGTTTTTTCAAATCGTCTGCCGCCCTCCTGGTTGCGGCTATCATTTCATCAATCATAGCCAGAGGATCCTCCGCATTTATAATCCCCGAAGCTGCTCCCGCCGCCTCCGAACCTGCCATAATAAAATCGTAGACCTGCCGGCCACTGGTAATACCCGCCGCCTGTTCTACCATGATATCCGGATCAATGGCCTTGATCGCCTCTATGACCTCCCGCACAAATGCCATATCGCTGACTCCACCTGCTCCCCCGATCAGTTCTGACGGTTCAGGATTCAAAATGTCCGGATGAAGCTGAGCCAGCGCTTTCGCCTCATCAACCGTATCCGCACAGGCAAACACTAAAAAATCCAGCTCTCTGGCCCGGTCAATAGTTGCTTTAACCGCCGGGACCGACATGGGCTTCTCACAATGATTTACCACAACTCCCTGTGCTCCCGCCGCTTTCAGCCCCTCGGGCAAAATATCCGCCATCCCGCGTCCCGGGCGCAGGGTATCCATATAAGGCGCCAAAACAATCAGATGCCTGGTATTCTCGGCTACCCGGCGAATCTCCGTACACGGCGTTATAAAAAGTACGTCAATGTCATATTTTTCTGCTGCCGCGTCCGCTGCTTTCGCATATTCCAGCACCTGATCTCCATAGATATAATTCTTTGTTCCTATTTCAAAATACGGGGTTCTGATTTGTGGCTTCATACTTTCCCCTTTCAATTTTTTACGGTACCCGTTTTCCGAGCCCCATTTCTTAACCCTTTGCTCATATCTATTGTTCGTAATATTTCCGGACGTTTTCCCACATCTTTAGAAACCGTCCGTACTTTTCCTCATAAAATTCCGTTTCCTCCGGAATCGGCTCAAACCTGTGCCCCACATGAACCATATGTTCCGCAGCCTCATGATAGTCCTTGTAAACTCCCAGACGGCAGGCCGCTATCATCGCCGCCCCCAGGGCACAGATATCCGTCCGGTTCAAACGCAGTATAGGAATTCCTGTAACGGAAGCAATCATCTGACACCAAAGAAAGCTTTTGGAAGCGCCTCCCATCATTGTGATCCGGCGTATGCCGCATCCGTTGTCCGAGAAATCCTTCACAGCTCTCTTCACCCCAAAGGACACGCCCTCCATAATTGCTCTTGCAAAATCGAAACGGTCGTGCTCCAGCGTGAAGCCCGTGAGGATTCCTTTCGCTTTTACATTCCAGTTCGGGTAAAACGCTCCTGTGAGATAGGGATAAAAAAACAGGTCCTTCGCTTTCTCCCGTCTTGCTGCCGCCTCCTCGTTCATCCTCCCGAAATCCTCCGGAAGAAATTCATTTTTGAACCACTGCAGGGAGGCACCTGAACAGACCAGAGAAGCCATTGCCCCATAAAGCCCCTCTACCGGATGCTTGCCCGGCGCTATATAGCTTTTTGTAAACAAGGGCTTTTCGCCAATCCCCATCAGCACCCAGGTAGTACCGGCTGACAGAAGCATATCGCCCTCATGGACGGCGCCTGCTCCTATGGAAGCACAGTACTGATCGTGAGCCCCGTTAAATACGGGGATCCCCTCCCTAATGCCCATTTTGCAGGCTGCTTCCCTTTGAAGCTCTCCTATCTTCATACCGGTGGGACGCACTATGGGAAGCTCTTCTCTTGTAACGCCGGCTGCCTTCATTAATTTTTCGTCCCAATCATTCTTTTCCACATTGTAAAGCTGCCTCATAGCCGCATTGGTAGGATCGATCACCGGCTCGCCCGTAAGAAAACGATTCACCACCTCCAATGTAGTCAGATACATGTCCGCACCCTTATAAGCCCGATCTCTTTTCATATACCGAATCTTTGCCGCATCCAGAGCCGGATTGATCTTCCAGCCGGAGGTATGACAGATATATTCCCCTCCCAGCTCCTCTTCTATCTCATCCGCCTCTTTCTGCGCCCGGGTATCCATCCAGGTGATGGAATTCCCAATAAAATTTCCTCTGTCATCCACAGCTACCGTGCTGCCGCCCTGAGCAGAAACAGACAGCCCGGCCACCTCACGAGCCGGAATTCTTTTTACCGCCTCACGCACCGCTTCCACGGAAGCCAGAATCCAGTCTTCCGCCCTCTGTTCCACACAGCCTCCCCGGCTGAAAAGCTCATAGCCGCTGCTGCCCGCTGCCGCCACCTGTCCCAGGTCATCTAACGCAAGTGCCTTTGTACAGGTAGTCCCAATATCTAAACCAATTACATACAAACCTCTTCCTCACCTTTCGCCGTCCGTACCTCTGCAATTACCACTTCCATCCCAAGCTCTTCCAGATGCGCTTTAACGCCCGGCCGTACATGACTGTCCGTAACCACTTTATCTACCTCCGAAAATGCGGCATGCCCCACCTGTGTACAAGCCGAAAATTTATCTGAGCCGCAAAGAATGATCGTTTCCTCCGCATTATGCATCGCCATTTCATCCATTCTGGCCGTATCAAAATCAGTCGTTGTAAAAGACTGCTTCATGTCACATCCGTCCGCTCCCAAAAAGCACTTTGTAAAGTGAACCTTCGAAATTGCAATCTCTGCCAGATATCCGCTGAAATCCTTTCGATTAGACCTGTATTCGCCTCCAATCAGCGTCACATGCATAACGGGCGACAGAACTTCAAAGTTCGCCAGGGAGTTGGTATACACATTTATTTCAAAGGGCTTTTCTTCCACTCTTCGGGCAAGCTCCATGCAAAAGCACAGTACGGTAGTTCCTGTATCGCAGAACAGCACTTCTCCCTCTTTCAGCATGTCACAGGCCCGAACTCCGATTGCATTCTTTTCTTCTATATGTGTCTGCACAATCTGTTCAAAGGAATATTCCAACGGATTTTTACCCGAAAGCTGTATCCCCCCATGGACCCGGATAAGCTTCCCCTCCGTTTCCAGTCTGGAAAACAGCCGTCTTGCAGTAGACTCTGAAATCTGCAGATAATTTACTACCTCCGTCAATTCCATCCTTCCTTTTATCCTCAGTCTGTTCATCAGAGCCTGTTCCCGATTATAGTTCATAACTTCCTCCGTTTTTTCCTTTTTTTGTATCCGTTTTTAGGATAAATATAACATGAACAGTCTGTTTTGTACATACTTTTGCCGATTCGTGAAGGCTCCTATATCTTCCCTAGGGCCTTCATTCTTCTCATGGCCAAAATCCCGTCTACCGTAACCACAAGCATTAAAATGCCGCCGATGACCACCCCCTTGAACAGTGAATTAATTCCGAATAAATTGAACGCATTATCCAGCAATATAAGGAATATTGTACCCGTAAGCGCTCCGGCCGCATCTCCTTTCCCTCCCAGAAGGGAACCGCCTCCAACCACACAGGCAATCAGGATATCTACCTGTATTCCGTTTCCCAGATACCGGCTGGCCGCCTGGGAACGGGCTACCGACATAACGCCTCCCAAAGCGCTCATAAAGCCGGACACGGTAAATGCGAGAAAAGTCATGCCTTTAACCGGAAACCCCATCGTGGATGCACTGATTTTATTTCCTCCGATGTAATAAAACCATCTGCCCGGCCAGGTTTTCATCAGAATAATCTGAAATATCACAACTGCCAGAAGCATAATCCATGTCATGGGATACAATCCCAGAAATCTCATATTTCCGAATTTTAAAAAGCCTGCCGGAAAACCCGTAAGTGATACTGCCAGCTCACTGGTCATAATCAGCTCGCAAAAACCCCGGAAGATAAACTGTGTTCCGATTGTTGCAATCAGGGGCGAAATTCCTGCATATGCAACCAGTATTCCGTTCAAAGCCCCTATTGCCGCTCCGGCCGCCAGCGCCAGAAGCACCGCCGCCATAACCGGCAGCTTTTCGGTCAGCAGGTATGCACAGAAAATCCCGGAAAATCCCATAACCGATCCCACGGAAAGGTCAAACATTCCCATAATAATCAACAGCATCATCCCCGCCGCAAGCATGGTGTACGGCGCAATGCTTGCCTGCAGAGAAAGGATATTCTGCTGATTAAAAAAGTACGGACTGCCTGCCGCCAGACATATAAAAAAGAATACACAGACCAGAAGAGAAAAAAAGCAGTCGAATCCCTTCACTTTCTGAGCCAGCATTTTTAACCTCATCTTCTCGCTCCTTTCTTATCCAGCCGAACATCTACAAAGACTGCCAGAATTAAAATCCCGCCGGTTACGATATTCTGTATAAACGGATCAATGCGGTAAATGGACAGGCCGTTGGTGAGCATTGCAAGCAGCAGCATTCCCAGAAGAGACTTTAAAATGCTTCCCCGTCCTCCGTCCAGCGACGCCCCTCCGACCACACAAGCCGTAATCAGCGAAAACTCCAGCCCTTCTCCCGTAGCCAGACTGGAATAGGATATTCTGGATGTAGAAATGCTTCCTCCCAGTGCGGCTGTCAGCGCGCTTATCATAAACGCGATCCGCTTGATGCGGTTCACCTTAATGCCGTAAAGCAGGGATGTGGCGCCATTATTTCCGATATAATACATTCTCCGAAAGATCGTCACCCGCCCAAGACACAGTTCCAGTATAATTGCAATCAGAAACATCGCAATTATAGTCCAGTGAACTCCTCCTAATTTCCATTTTGCAATTGCTCGGTACTGCTGGGAATAGGTTGTCTGCACAAAGCTGTTGAACATTACCGCCGCAGCTCCCGCCACAAATGACATGGATCCCAATGTTACCATCATGGAATTCAGCCGGAAACGTGTAACCAACACTCCTACCCCATATCCGAAAAGACCGCAAACCGACAGAACCACTGTTATCGCAAGCCAAAGCGGCCACCCCTTTGCGGCATACAGATACCCTGTAAAGATACCGGACAGACAATAGGTGGAGCCTACCGCCAGATCAATTTCTCCCATAATAATCAGAAATGTAAATCCGATTACCGCAAAAAACTGAATGGACACACCATACAGAATCGAATAAAGATTACTGGCAGACAAGAAGGTATCCGTTGTGAAAGCAAACAGCATGAATACCAGGGCCACCAGAATAACGCCTGTATAATCACTCCATTTCACATGTTTTTTCAGTTGAGCCTGTTCCATTTTGCCCTCCCTTCCTATCCATGACAGCAAGCTGCATAATACTTGTCTCGCTAATCTCATCACACTCGATGATTCCCGCACTTCTTCCGGAATTCATAATGAGAATACGATCTGAAAGTGTAATAAGCTCCGGCAAATCGGAGGAAAAGCATAAAATTGTGCATCCATCCCCTGCAAGCTTTTCCAAAAACTTAAGAATCTCCAGCTTGGCTCCCACATCAATTCCCCTGGTAGGCTCATTGATGATTATTACCTTCGGACGGACTCCAAGGCATATGGAAAGCATTGCCTTCTGCTGGTTACCTCCGGACATGCTTCCCGGCTTATCATAGACAGAACCAAGTACGATCGAAAATTCCTTTACGAATTCCAATGTATAGTCCCGCATTTTCTTCTCTGACAGCAGGCCGCCTGCAGTCATATGACTTAAGGACGGCGTTACCACATTGTCCAGAATTGACATCTGAAAGTAAAGCCCCATATCCTTGCGGTTGTTGCTTAGGTACATGATGCCATGCTTTATAAGCTCCGTAGGATTGATGTGAGGAATCCGCTCTCCTTCAAACCAAAGCTCCCCTTCCTTACGGCTCTGAAGTCCAAACAACATTCTTGAAAGCTCTGCTGTTCCGCTGCCCTCCAGCCCTGCTATACCTAAGATTTCTCCCTTTCTAACGGAAAAGGAAACCTTTTCTATTCCCCGCTCCGATGAAAAATTCTGTATCTCAAGCGCAATAGGAGCATCTTCTCTGACAACGCTTTTCTTTTTTGCATAAATACTTTTTTCAAAATCGCGCCCGACCATATGACTGATAAGCACATGCTCTGTCAGATTTTCGTCATTCCGAAAGGTTCCCATATAGCAGCCGTCTCTCAAAACGGACACGCAGTCGCTGATCTCCATAATCTCGGCTATTCTATGAGAAATATATATAACGGAAATGCCTTCCCCGCGCAGCTGGTGCAGAATACGCATCAGTCTTTCCGTTTCTTTTGCATTTAGCCCTGAGGTAGGTTCATCCAGAAGAATGATCTTTGCGTTTTCGCTCAATGCCCTCAATATCTCCACCATCTGCTGCGCGGAAGCCGTAAGATTGGCAACCTTTTCTGTCGGTGAAATATTTAATCCGAAACGTTCGATACTTGCCTTGGCTTTTTCTATCAGCTCCTTTCCGGGAACCATCATCTTCCTGCCCACTCCATAGGGAAAAATATTTTCATACACAGCCATATTTTCAAAAACA
>OFFR01001488.1_pt1 | contig 10016 bp, 9 predicted proteins | sample 1521421 | NCBI WGS metagenome assembly OFFR01 (sample SAMEA3504087, study PRJEB24116) | mouse gut metagenome | biome: mouse gut; feature: mouse-associated habitat; material: faeces | place: Denmark | collected 2011 | reverse complement strand
AAAATCCAGCTTTTCTAGCTGGCCGCTGGAAGCCTGCAAAAACTCCCTCTGTTTTTCCTCTGGCACAGGCTGTTCCAGCAGCGTGGCATTTACCATTTTAAGATTGCTGATTGGTGTTTTTACCTGATGGGATATATCGGAGATCAATTCCTGCAAATCAGCCCGTTCTTTCGCTATACTCTCCCGATTCTCGCGCAGAACGTCATAGAGGTGGGCCAGCCGGGAATTGATTTTGAAAAAAAGATTTTCTTCTTCGTGCATTTGCGGCGGTGGTGCCGCTCCATTCAACATATCGTCTATCGTCCGGCACAGATTATCCGAGAATAACACCAGCTTCCGGCGCAGAAAGACCACAAAAAGAACTACACAAGAGAACACCAGCAGAATAAACAGCAGACACAGCCACACGATTGCCGGATTTCTGACAAAGCAGTAAGCCGAAATAATGGTCACAATGGAGAGCAAACCTAAAAAAGCAATCCCCACCGTACAGGCGCGGTTGATAGAAAGTTTGCCAGCACTCACTTTTTCGTCCCTCCAATCCACATATAACCCATGCCATAGACGGTCTTGATATATTGCAGGCCGTCTTCATAATTGCCCGTTCCAACAACAATTTATCTGCTTTGAAATATCTTTCACTTGTTTCTATTTCCATGTGCAGACATATCCCATTTGTAATACACAATGAATTTGCCTGCGATTCAATCCGCTTCATATATTCAATTAGGTCAATATCTTCTAAATGGAGCTGATACCCCGTAACCGTCTGGGATATATCAATTAAGGTTCTAATATACAACTGCATCTGTTCCGAACTTTCTGTAATATACTTCGCATACAACTGTTGTTCATCATCAAGCTTTGTTTCGCTTATTAAATCTATATTGCCTTGAATTACTGTCAAAGGTGTTTTCAAATCATGGGAAAGTGCTGCAATCTGTTCTCTTTGTAATTGTTCTATTTTCCATTGCTGCTCTAAAGATGATTTTAAACTGTCTTTCATTTTTGAAATGGAGTACAGTACTGCGTTATACTCGCTTATTTCGGAACTTCCCACTTCAAAGTCAAGATTCTGATACTGAATTTGTTCTGTAGCCATAGTCAACGGTGCTAACTGTACTTTCAGCTTTTTGGAATATCGCAGCGTCAAAAAAAAGCAAACGGCAATGCAGTTGATTCCTATAAGCATCAACAACAGGGTTTCGGGGGCGGGTAAATATTTCTGCATCCAGTCACTTTTATACTGTGAGCCTACATAATATTTTAATACACAATATTCTTCTTCCCTCGGTATGAATTGATATTGCGTCCTGCTTGTGAGGTCACTGTTTTCTCCAGTTTTTGCAAATTTTAATGCATTGCTCTGTTCTGTTACATCCATATTTGTATAAAGGATGTTGTAATCTGTATCAAGTATTAAATATTCACAATAGGATGGGATGGCAACTTTTGTAATATCTGGAGCTGCAGCAATGATTGGAGATATTTTTTGCACGGAATGTTCCGCATTATTGGCATAGGTCACATACCCTGCACTTGAAGCCAGTGCAAGAAGCAGGAAGGGAATTGCCACTGACAGGAACAGACCTGATATCAAAATGATTAAAAATCTCCAGAAAACTTTTTGCAATGAAATCAATTTTGCCTTTCCCATCTGTATCCAACCCCCCAGACTGTATTAATCGGAGCAATGCCGTATCCCGCAAGCTTGCTGCGGATATTCCTTATATGTGTTGCGATTGTCAAATCATCACTGTCACCGTCAAACCCAAAGACCGCTTCATAAATCTGTTCCCTTGTGAATACCTGTCCGCTGTTTCTGGCTAAATACTCGCAAATCTCATATTCACTTTTGGTTAAGCTGATTTTTTCTCCTTTTACAGATAGTTCCTTTGAGGACAAATCAAACTTGATTTCCTGCTCAAATCCTAAAGTGTTATGATGCTCCCGCCTTTCCCGCCGCAGATGGGCAGAAACACGGGCTCTCAGTTCTCCTATTCGGAAAGGTTTTGTAATATAATCATCAGCCCCTAATCCTAACCCGTAGATGATGTCTGTTTCCAAAACCTTTGCAGTAAGAAACAGAATCGGACAATCCACAAGCCCTCGGATTTTTTTGCAAAACATGAATCCATCAACATCTGGCATCATAATATCTAACAAAATCAAATCGTAATCTTTCAAGCGGTCTACCGCAACATCCGTTGCACTTCCACATATAGCAACAATATGACCATCTTTTTCCAAGCCATTCTTAACTAAGTCAAGAATGGCTTTTTCATCGTCAATTACCAACAACCGTGCCAATTTAAATCCTCCTTTATTTATCTGTCAATTCTGCAATAAAATATTTTTCATTGATATTTACTGCAATATCCGTTGTTCCCTCAAGCATATAAACATATCCATACCGCAATTTATCTCCTTCAACCGTTGTGATGTTTTGAGAAACCTGCCCAATTTCTTCACCTAAATCAGAGGCTTTTGTTGTTCTTTCTGTAATGGCGTATGTCTTTCCGTCAAAGCTTATCTCCGTATAATCAGCAGTATTCAGCTCATATTTTGGAAGAGTGTCATTCAGCGTATTATTCTTATCAGCCGTATCCAATATTTGATTGTTATTGCAGCCCGTGAAACAGACACTTAAAGCTATCAGACATACACATACCAACAGCATTTTCTTAATCATTTTCTTTTCCTCCGTCCCATAACTTAATCCAAATAATGCCGATAGCAAACAACACAAGTACCACCATTACATTTATTATAATCCCACCGTAAAATGAATTGCAACTCTGCAAATAAGCATTCCTGTCCGTGACAGAAAGACACCAGAAATCCATAAAGCGGACGCTCCACGCCCACGGAATATATTGCCAACATATATCCCCTAAACCCGTGAGCATAATTGCCGCCAATAAACTTCCTGCTATTCCAAGCCCCATAGAAGCACTTTTACCAAACATGAAAGCACACAGGAAATGTATCAGATATATAGGGGCAGTACCTAAAAGCAGAAGCCCTATAATCTGAATGCAGCCATTTATGGAAGCAAACGGAAAAAGGAGTGAAAAACAGGCAACAGCAACTACACAAAATAATAAGGAATTTATCAGTAAGAAACATATTTCCCCGATATAAACGCTTACCCTTGATGGGACAGCACTCAATATAAATTGATACTGTCCTGCCCGACTTTCCTGCTGTGCAATGATTCCCACGGTGATTCCAATCAAAAACGGATATATGATACCCATCATTTCAAGAAAAGCACTTATCTTAAGTGTCCTGTCCCAATTTGAAATATGAAAATAGCCTGCAAATGCCAAAGCCAATACAAAAGGGACAAGTACATAAATAACACTCAGTATAGAACGCTTCGTTTTAAGACAATTCGCTCTTATACACCTTAATATTGTTCTCACTATTTTACCTCCTGCTGTGAAAAACTTTTAGCACTGAGCCTTAGCAAAGTGAAACTTAGTATCACGGAAAACAGTAATGCTAAAACAATCATCGCAACTGGCACTGGTAAATTACCTGCTTCTTCAGAAACAGGTACACCGTTTGGCAATATCCCAATTGCAGGAACCATTAAACGGGATATCCAACTATACGGGCAAAAAATCCAAAACTTAGTATTCGCCAGTGCTACCCCTAAGAATGAGCCTATTCCTGCATTTATCACAACTGTTGCAAATGCACCAACCTTTTTCGACAGCCACAAGCAGACTGGTATTTCCCACATAGATGCCACAATAATACAAAAGATGCCCGCTGTAGCCTGAATCAGCGATATACTGATTGGAATTTCGTAAATAAGGAAAACTGCCACGCCGCCAAGCATATTCAAACTTAAGAATACTAAGTTTGCTGCAATGTCAAAAAGCAATATAACAGTCGCTTTTGCAATCCAGACATTTTCAAGCTTTATGGAAAGAGGAATAAGGCTTCTGTATTTCATCTTTCCCCCGTCCCGCTGCTCGCATATTGTACAAAGCAAAGTAAGGCAGCCTGGGAAAAGCAAAATATACCACCAGTTAAATGAATTTTGCTGATACCACATTGGTGCAAACACATTCATAAGCAGCGTAATAACAGGGGCAAGGATAAGAATTTTCATTACAAAAGTCCGTCTGTGTTTCATCCATTCTGAGCGTATATATTTTTTCATCCTGTTACCTCCTGCTTTCTTCAACGACTTTGAGAAACAGTTCCTCAAGATTTCCACTACGCTGCATTTCACCTTCATATCCAAGCGTACCGTTTGCAATAATGCCTATGTCATCTGCAATAAGCTGTACCTCTGAAAGAATATGACTTGACAATATAACTGTTATCCCTTGCTGTGGAAATGAGCGGATTAAGTTTCGCAATTCTCCGATACCAATCGGGTCTAATCCGTTTGTCGGCTCATCCAGAATTAACAAAGACGGATGATTCAGCAATGCTATTGCAATCCCCAACCGCTGTTTCATTCCCATTGAGAATTGTCCTGCCTTTTTCTTTCCTGTATTTTGCAAATCTACAATTTTTAATACATCATTTATTCGCTGCTCTGGTAAGCCTAACAAAATAGTCCTTACTTTTAAATTTTCAAATGCCGTCAGATTTTCATATAACGGGGGATTTTCTATCAAAGCCCCAATATGCTTTAAGTCCTGTCTGTTCCATGCATGGCTGGCAAATTCAATCGTGCCAGATGTTGGACGGAGCATACCTGTTATCATCTTTAGGATTGTAGATTTTCCTGCCCCGTTCGGACCTAGCAACCCGTAGATTGAGCCTTCGGGTATGTTAACCGTCACGTTGTCGAGGGCTGTGTGACCCGTGTATCTCTTTGTGATGTTGTCAGCCTTTATTATATCCATTATTAATATTGTGGGAGTGAAGTAATCGTGGTGATAGAGCCATACCTGCCGGTGTAACATTACACCTGTCTACATATGACCTACTTTATTTGTCGCAAATTCGCATGCAAAGTTACACAAACCCTCGTTAAGTTGATAACTTATCGCTATCTTTGCGTAAATTGACCTATTTTGCAGATTATGGCAGATAATACATCTCCAAAAGACCTTTATGATTCGTTTCTTGCGAAATTCCCGCTTGAATCTCTGGAAACAATGCCATTGGAAGTTTATACCAATACCAATCATGACTCTTTTTGCTATTGGCTGGAATCGGTTGCAGACCGACTTGGCAGCATATGGGGCGGAAGTGCGTATAAGTTTGGTATATATAAGTGTGCGAATCTTCCGGTTGGCATGAAAGGAAGGATGTCGGACGGTGAATATGCCTGGTATGCCAAATATGGTCAAACGCGTGATGAGGCTTTTTCTGCCGTCAGACGTATAGTGAGTGATATTGCCCGATATGCGGCTTCGGGTAATTTCACTGCGATAGATTCTATTGATCTAGGTACTGCCGTGAAATGGAAAATCGCATTTATCTATGCTGATTTTCAATTGGTCGGGGGGTTCAAGCATGTAATGTTGGCAGCGGGTGCGGAATCGGTAGGCATTGACGGTTCTATGAAGCTTTCTATGTCGCAATTGCAACAAGCAGTGATGGCCGTGAAGCCAGCCAACCTGGATGTGTTTGAATATGGGGAAATGCTATGGCATGAAGCAAACCGGATTTTATCTTCACGGCGAAATGTCTGGCTGTATGCGCCTGGTGAAGCGGCTTCTAATTGGGAGACTGATCAGAGCACATCCACGATGGCCCTGGGTTGGGAGGCAATCGATGATTTACGTCAGTATAAGACAAAGTGGGACTTGACAGAAATTCTCGCATCGGAATATGGCATTGATAAAGACCACAGTGTCAGTGCCAAATGCTGTTATGATTTTGTAAACAGCATTCAGGAGGGTGATATAGTGATTGCCAAGAAAGGGTTACGAGAAATCATCGGTGTAGGCACGGTGACTTCGGATTACCGTTACGACGAATCGCAAGGGGAGTTCCCCCACATAAGGGATGTGGAATGGGACGAGGTGGGAACATGGCCGATAGATGGCAGGTTCCGTCAGAAGACCTTACCTCAAAAAACTCTGACGCAGAAAGATTATGAATTTTATTCCCATGTTATGGCATTGATAAAATCAAAAAGAATGGAAAAGAACGAATCCGATCCTAATATACGCTTGCTTAAAAGCAAGAAACAGATTGTGGTGCAAGGAGCGCCCGGCACGGGGAAAACCTATCTTACTGCGGAACTGGCCGTGAGGTTGTGTTCACCTGATTTTGGCGATTTCGACAATAGGGGGAAACTTATGAATGAATACCGGCGCCTCATTGATGAGGGCCGGATTGCATTCACAACGTTCCATCAGTCGTTGGATTATGAGGAATTCGTCGAGGGGCTCAGGCCGGTCGAGGGGGAGGCCGGTGTAAGGTTTGAACCACAGGCCGGTATGTTGCTTTCGATGGCTACGGATGCGTTTTTTGCAGCTGTTAAACCGGGAAATCACAGCCTGACTGATTCTATCGGCTTTGATGACGTAGAGGATTCTTTGGTTGAGGATATCAAATCGAATGTGTTCAAGGGGTTCACTACTAAAACCGGGGTTAAATATGGCTTTCCCAAAATCAGCGGCCAAGGAAATATCCGGATAAAAGGGGATGGCGAAAGTGCCCCTACATATACGGTATCGTTCAGAAGGTTGCGGAAATTGTATGATAAGTTCCCTTCTGTCAAATCTTTGGATGAGATGGGGAATATAGAGTCGGCAATCAGAGGGGTTATCGGTGGATGCAACGTGCCTCTTTATTGGGCTGTGCTGAAGGAAATCCTTGTACGTAAAGAAAAGCATGCGCAAGAAGTAGGGGTGGAGTATGATGCAGGCTCGTTCAGACAGGAACTCGGTGAAATGGATTACAGGAAGAAGCTGGCACTGATTGACGAACTGGTCCAGGCCGATGGGGCTGACCTTGATTTTAAAAATGCTGATGCATATGTGATGATAGTTGACGAAATCAACCGTGGCAACATTTCAAAAGTTATGGGTGAGCTGATTACATTGCTCGAAGCTGATAAACGTATTGGGGAAACAAATGCTGTCACGGTTACTTTGCCATATTCAAGGATGAAATTCGGAGTACCGTCAAACCTATATATCATCGCTACCATGAATACCGCTGACCGTAGTATCGGCACGTTGGATTATGCCATACGCCGTAGGTTCGGTTTTGTTTCCGCCCTATCTGATTTAAACGTGATTTTCAAATATCCGTTCCCGTCGGCGGAAGTCAGGGATGCTGCAGAGTCATTGTTCCAGCAGGTGGAGGCATTGATGAGCCGTTTGAACGGTTCCTTCAAGAAATCGGATATGATGATTGGTCACAGTTATTTCCTGGCATCGTCGATGGATGAGTTGCAGATGAAGCTTGAATATGAAATAAAGCCGTTGCTGCGGGAATACTGTACGGACGGAATCCTTATGCTGGATAGGAACGATAACGGGGAATATCCTGATATTGATAACCTTTCATTTGACTGATATTGAAGCAACCGCATTGCATGTTTGAATGTAATAATGACATATTGTTCCTGAATTTGGTTGAACATGGAGTTTCGGAGCCGGTGGAATGTGTTTATAGCGGGTTGGGAAGAATACTGGATTCCTGCAGTTATACTCCTGCCGATCCTGATTTGCTTTTGGGCGTTGACTGGGCTGACCGTGGGCGCACATCTGTCAGGGCCGGCTATTTTGTAGGGATGAAATGGATTGAGCCAGGTGTAAGTGCCATGTGCGTAACCCCTAAAATAAAGGGGCTGGATGTGCTCGGTATGTTCATGCATTGTTTCAGGGATGATTGCCCTGAAATGCGGGCTGCTTTAGGTGAAATCTATAGAATTGATTTCGATAGCCCTATGATTCCGGCATCGGGAGGCCAGGTGGAGCTTACCCCGTTTATTGTTGCCCATTTCCTCTTGCTGCTCGAAGGCATAGTAAGGAAGGGATTGATGCGTAATTATATAGGGCGTGATGCCTCGTTGCAAGGCAAAATAAAAGGCAAAATCTGTGTGGGGACTACGCTGAAACGTCATCACGCGTTCAGCCGGTTTGACAAAACATATTGCCGTTACCATGAATTCTCGACTGATTGTGTCGAGAACAGGGTGTTAAACACCGCTTTATTGTTTTGTGAGCGTTTTTTGTCAGGATGTCATGGCATGAATAATTCAGACGTCCTTTGGGAAAAAGCGAATTATTGCCGTGGCTCTTTTGCCGGAATCGGAGAGGTCGATCCGCGGGCTTCTGTTCCGGTTTTGAGGATTAACCGGCTTTATCCGGAGTATTCCGAGGCTTTGCGTGTGGCATCATGGATATTTCGGATGTTCGGATGTGATTTTGATAACGTGTTGCATGGGAATAAGCATATGATGCCCCCGTTCTTTATCAATATGCCATTGCTGTATGAGCTGTTTGTGTTGTCTCTTTTGAGGGATGCCTATGGTAAAACCATTGTTTATCACCCTGCTACATTTGGAAACGAACTTGATTTTGTAAAAACTGACGAAAAACTTATTATTGACACAAAATATATACCGCGATGGAAAACCGATACGGTTCATGAAAATGTGCGGCAACTTTCGGGTTATGCGCGGCATAAAAAGATTAGACAACGGGTTTTGGATGATTGTGAACGGGATTCTTCGATTATCGACTGCGTTATTATATATCCTTCAGACCAAGGATTGAAATCGTTCCCCGGAACAGTTCCTTTATTGGAATTGGCAGAGACCTCGGAGATGTATGTGTCATTTTATCTTCTTCCTGTGTGTCTGCCTGTTATTGGGGCGGGTGGATGAACATGGAGTTGCGATGTTGTTTGATGTCATTTGGTGTTAAAGGTTTCAAAAGCTTGTGAGGAATGCTTCAAAAAGCAAACCATGAGTGAGGAATTGATGTTATTCGGATACGTAACATCTAAAAACACAATATTTATGGATACGACATCAAAAAAACAGGTAGTAGCCGAGGCGGCGGCTGATGTTTCCCGCAAGGCGGCGAATGTGAGTGCACAGGCTGCAAAGGTTGCGGTCAAGGAAGAAGTCGGAGCCGCCAAGGACAAGGCCGTTAATGCGATCTCCGATGTAAAGGATAAAGCTGCCGATGCAGTTTCTAATGCAAAGGACCAGGCAGCCGAAATGGTGGCCAACGCAAAGGATAAGGTTTCTGACGTTGCCCAGGCCGCAAAAGAAAAAGCCGGTGATTTGAAGGATAAAGCTGCCGAAAAAGGTGCGTCGATTCTCGACAAAGTGAAGGATTTCACGGCCGATACGCTCGAATCGGCTGCCAAAGGTGCCGGGCACCTTGCCGACAAATTACGGGATTGATACTTGGACGGGTAAGTTGTTTATGAGGCGGTCAATTGACAGCCCACTTCCCATCGATAAGTAAGTCATGAAAATTATTACGCATGAAACGTATAATCAGGCTTTACATTATCTGCGGCATACTTTCAGATAATATCAAATAATTTCCACGACTTACTTATAAACCCAAAAACACACATCCCATGAAAGTACTTAAACAAATCTGGAAGTTCCTGCGAACCCTGATCCGTATCCTTACGGGTGTAGAAGCAGCAGTAAACGGCAAAGGCTGCAAATGCCCTGACGAAAAATCAGGCACAGAACGTGGAAAGCCCCACACACCCGGACATGACCAACCCGCAGATTCCTGACAGAGGCGAAAACACACCGAAAAAAACAACCAACCATTTTAATACACACAACTATGAAAAAGATTATCGAGAGTGTCAGAAACAACGTTATGAAATGGCTCGGCAGCGAGGCCGGAGCCGGGGCTGTCGCCCTTATGATACTGATGATGGCAGCATGGCTGCTGGGATGGATAATGGGCCATGCCATGGGTGGCGTCACCCAGATTTTCGAACAGTCGGCCTATGGGATGCATGGAGCCACCGCCTACGGGTTCCAAGGCGCACCGACCCTTCCGGGCGCATTCGCGGCAGCCGTGGTGGCAGGCGTTGCAGGT
>OFFR01001485.1_pt1 | contig 10024 bp, 9 predicted proteins | sample 1521421 | NCBI WGS metagenome assembly OFFR01 (sample SAMEA3504087, study PRJEB24116) | mouse gut metagenome | biome: mouse gut; feature: mouse-associated habitat; material: faeces | place: Denmark | collected 2011 | reverse complement strand
TATGCGAATCCACATATTCCGGTGCAAACCCGCCAATCCGGGTCAGGCTGTCCCGGATCTTCCTGTCCTTAAATTCCAGCTGCTTCTCATAAGAAAGCGTCTGAAGCTGGCAGCCTCCGCATTGCCTGTGACAGGCACATTTCGCCTCTACGCGAAAAGGAGAAGGCTTTAATACCTTCTCCAGACGCGCATATGCATAATTTTTCTTAACCTTTACAATCCTGGCCTCCACGGTATCCCCCACGACAGCATCCTTCACAAACAGGGTAAAGCCGTCTGCTTTACCGATGCCCTCGCCGTCATTTCCGATATCCTCAATTTCAACCACAAACAGCTCATTCTTCTGAAATTTCATGCTTATACCCCAAGCGCGCATCAACGCACAATGTTTTCCGCCTCGCAGCCTGCCGCTCCAATTTCTGCGGTTCCTGCCCCAGCATCCGTGTCCGACCGCCTTACGCCAGCTCTTCTGCCAACGCCCTCAGCTGCGTCTCGTTGTCCGGCTTCATCGCCGACATCAGTGTCACCACATTCTCCGCAAATGTGACATCCTTGCATTTATCCAGCATCCCCTTCATCACCCGTCCCGCCGCAGGCGCCCAGGAACCGTTCTCAACCAGCCCCACCCTGCGGTTCTGATAGCAATGCTCTACCAGACGTGTAATAAAGTCATTCATAAAAGGATTGATGCTCATATTATACGTATTGCATGCAAGCACCAGCTTTGAATATCGGAACGCATCTGCCAGGGCCACAGACATATCGTCTCTCCCCAGATCGTATACCGCCACCTGAACCCCTTTCCTGCGCAGCTCCTCCGCCAGATACAATGCCGCTTTTTCTGTATGTCCATAGACAGAAGCATAGGCAACCACCACGCCCTCAGTCTCTGCCCTGTACGAAGACCATGTATCATACAATCCGATATAATACCCCAGATTTTCCGTGAGAACAGGCCCGTGCAGGGGGCAGATTATCTGAATATCAAGCGCTGCCGCCTTCTTCAGCACATTCTGGACCTGGGGACCGTATTTTCCGACAATCCCGATATAATAACGACGCGCCTCATCCGCCCAGTCATCCTCCACATCCAACGCACCGAATTTTCCGAATCCGTCAGCGGAAAAAAGCACCTTATCCGTAGATTCGTATGTCATCATAACCTCGGGCCAATGCACCATGGGCGCGTAGACAAAATTCAGCTTGTGTACGCCCAATGCCAGTTCCCCGCCGTTTGCCGCCGGCACCTGCTTCACCGCCGAATCCAGCGAATAGAACTGGTTCATCATCTTAAATGCCTGCGGTGTCGCCACAATCTCCGCCTCCGGGTATTTTTCCAGGAACAGCAGAATGTTTGCGGAGTGATCCGGCTCCATGTGCTGCACCACCAGATAATCCGGCTTACGCCCCTGAAGAACCCCGTCCACATTTGCCACCCACTGCTGCCCGAAGGCCTCATCCACCGTATCCATCACCGCTATCTTCTCGTCCAGTATCACATAGGAATTGTATGCCATCCCGTTGGGAACATGGTACTGCCCCTCAAATACCGTCACCTCATGGTCATTTACACCTACATAATAAATTCCCTCTGTTATTTTCATATCAATATCCTCCTTGCCCGCCTTTGCGGGAAAATCCATACTTTTCCATTCGTTCTCGTTCCGTCACTTAATGGCAATACATCTGCCGATTTACTCCGCCTTACTCCCTGGTAGCCCTCAAATTGGACTCGAACAGCCTGTTATACCCCAGCCAGCCCTGGTTTGCGCTGTTATTTTCCAGGATTTCCTTAAAAGTCTCCAGCTTGGCATCGGTATCATCCGCATAATTCAGCGCCAGCGCCTCCATCAGTGCAGGAATCTTCGGTGAACCGTACTCATATTTCCCATGATGGGCCAGAATGCAATGCTGTACCTGGGACAGCATCACATGGGGAAAGCCGTCGATTTTCGCCGCTTTCTCCGCCACCATCTGGGAGCCCATGACGATATGCCCCAGCAGCTGTCCGTCATCCGTGTAGTCGTTTTCCGGGAAAGGGGAAATCTCCTTCACCTTGCCGATGTCATGGCACATGGCCGCCGTCAGCAGGAGATCCCGGTTCAGGATCGGATACGCGCCGCAATAGTAGCCGCACAGCTTCGCCACACTTAAAGTATGCTCCAATAATCCGCCTACAAACCCATGGTGCACCGTTTTTGCGGCAGAAGAATGGCGGAATTTTCTGACAAATTCATCGTCAGCCAGGAAAAAGGACTCCAGGAGCTGTTTCAGCCAGGGATTCCGGATGCTGTCCACCATGTCCAGAAGCTCCGCGTACATCTTGTCGTTGTCCTTTGCGCTCACCGGCAGATAGTCCGCGGGATTGTATTCCCCCTCCCGGCAGACCCGGATCCGCTTGATGCTGACCTGCAGCGAACCCTGGAAGCTGTTCACATCGCCGCAGACATCGATGTAGTCCAGGGTGTCGTAGTTCCCGATGCCCGGGTTGCCCGGCTCCCAGACCTTTGCGTCGATGACGCCTGTCTTGTCCTGCAGGATCACGTTCTCATAGGATTTCCCGTTCTTGGTCACTGCCGCCTGTTTATGCTTGCAGAGGTAGATATCGGAAATCCTGTCCCCCTCCTTCAGATCTCTGATGAATTTCATTTACCTGACTCCTCCCAACTCAATATTGAACTTCATTTCCTTATATTCTTCCTGGGCCTGCCGCATGACTGTGACCTCCACCGTCTGCCCGGGCTCCAGGTCCATCAGCGCGTTGCTGTATTCCATAAAGCCGGATACGCTTTTCTCCCCGATGGCCGTAATCACATCCCCCCGCTGGATGCCGGCCCGCATGGCCGGGGAGTCCATGTCGAATTCCTCCACATAGGCCCCGAAGGGGATCCCAAGCTCCGCGTTGACCTCCCGGGGCACATCCTCCCCCCGGATGCCCAGATAGGCGATCTCCGCCCCGTTGGACATCTTCTCCACAGTCCTCTGCAGATCCGTGATGCCATAGGCCATGATCAGGTTCTTCATGTCCGAGCCTGTCCTGTGATTCGTGATGAATCCGATCATCTTCCCCTGCAAATCGAACAGGGCGCCGCTGGCGTTCTGGCTTCCGCTGATGTCCGTCAGCAGGATCCGGTAGTTCCTGTCCGCTGTGGATACGGTGGTGCCGGATGCGGTTATCATGCCGTAGCTCAGGGAATTGCTGGTTCCCATGGGGCTGCCCACGGCGATGACCGGCGTCCCGGCCAGACTCTTCGCATTGGAGTATCCGAATTCCACGATGGGGAGCCCGCTCTCCGGTTCCTCCGGATTCCGGGCTGTCTGGCCGCCCGAATCCTGGGCCCCTGTGTTCCCCTGGCCCGGGCTGCCCGGAGCGCCCGCGCCTGTCGGACTGTCCTGGACCCCCGCTTCGAAACCGTCCTGCGCATTCCCTGGCCCGCCCCTTACCGCATCGCTCAGCTCCTCCAACGGCACCGAAAGCACCGCCAGATTGGTGGCCTCATTATATTGCTTTAGCTGGGCCCCTGTCTGGGATTCGTCATAGAAGGTCAGCAGCAGCCTTTCCGCGGACCTGATGGCGGAATAATCCGTCAGAATCAAAAGCTCCATGCCGTTTTCGAAAATGATGACGCCGGAGCACTGGTTACTGCGCTCCTGCACGCTGTTGAACCAGTCCAGGTTGGAGGTCACCGCCGTCACCGTCACGACGCTGCGGCCCAGCTCGTTTCCATAGTCGTGGAGGGCCGTGTACAGCTGCTTATAATGATTCAGGTCGAAGGTGACCTGGGACAGGATGTCCTGCACCTGCTCTTCCCCCAGCGGCACGTAAGTGTCCCCGCCGTCCCCGGGATTCCGTGTGGGCTCCGGGGTGGGCGCAGGCGTGGGCTCCGGGCTTTCCGTGGGAAGGTTCTCCGCCAGCATCTCCTCCGGCGACATCTCCTCCTTATCCTCCGGGAACTCCACGGTCTGTATCTCCGGCTCCTCCTTCGGGTACAGCCAGTTGCTGATCACCGGCTCCAGCACAAGGAAGGTGACGCAGGCCACCAGGCCGAAGATCACCGCCATGGACACCGTGATGATCGTCCGGCGGATCAGCTTCTTCTTATTCACCGGCTTTTCCTTGATCTTCTCTATCAGGAATTCTTTATTTCCATCGAGGAATTCTTTATTTCCGTTGTGGAAATCCTTCTGCCCATCGAGAAGGCCTCTCTGCTCTTTCCGCTCCTGGTCAGGCATTTGCGCTCCTTTCGCTTATCCCCGGTACGCCGTGCATGAATTCCCGATTAATCAGCGCCTGATGTCCGCGCCGGCACAAGGCGGGGAAAGGATGCAATGGGGGGCGGCCACAAGTCATTTCTGTCTCTAAGTATACAAAAATATGGAAGAAAAGTAAAGTTATCTTCCAACAGAATTTTTGTTGACATTCCGGCGGAGGCGATCCCCCTACCGATACCCGTTCACATCATAATACCGCAATAACAGCCCCACCACTTTGCTGTAGCTCAGCCTCCCCTCCGGCACGCCGTTGAGCCGAAGCCCCACGTCCGACAGCTGGTCCGACACTGCGTCCACCACCTCGGCGCCCACAGATGCCGTCTCCTCCACCCTGGCCCGCTCCCTCTCGGTCAGGAACACATTGTCCTCATGCACCTGGGGCAGTATGGGCGCTGCCGCCAGATACCGCTCGTACCCCGCCGCCTGGCGGAAATCCCTGTCGATATAATACAGCACGCTCAGGTAGCCGCTGTAACGGAAATAGATATCCTCTGACCCCACACAGGCCAGATACCCGATCAGGTTCGCCTCGTCCTCCCGGATGAACCCCTTCAGATGGGCCAGCTCATGGCACATGGTGGAAGGCATGTTCATCACGTACATCACATCATTGTAATTGGCTTCCATGGAAAAGGGGTAGAAGCACCCCGCTATGTACCGCCTGCTCAGGAAATCCGAACAGCGCAGGGGTTTGGGCGCGGGGTAGAATCCGTCCAGCCCGCTGTAAGTCGTACCTAACTCCCCCATGGCTGCCCTTGCCGCCTCCGCCATGTCCCCGCCATAGGAAATGGAGCCGTCCTCATTCCTGGGAATCCGGCAGCACAGGGTATTGCACTGCTCCACCACGAAATTCCGCAGCGCCTCCAGCTCCTCCAGGCCGTATTCCGCGGCGGCGGCTTCCAGCGTATCGGCAACGGCCAACTCGCTTTATGGTAGAGTATGGCGCTGTTCAGAGTCATCAGGACGAATACTGTCAGCAGTATCCACATGGCCCCTGTGCAGTATGCCCTGCTAAAGCTCCTCAAGGCCCCTGGCCGTTCCGGCGGGGCATCCTTCCGGCCCCTCCGCCTCTCCCGCGCCCCTCCCCGGGCCTCTGCCTGCTTTCGCCCTTCCCCGGGTCCGGACATCCTTCCGGCCAGCCATATCAGCCCCAGAGCTCCTCCCAGCGCCCCGAAGCCCAGCCCCAGCCCGATCAGCGCCTCCCCAACAGAAAAAGGAACCATGCCCATGGCCCGCCCGTAGGTCTCCACCCATATCCGAAATACATGGGCGGCATACCAGTCGCAGAACCGTTCGCTGCTCCACGCCAGAACGTGCAGCAACAGCATGATTCCCAATATGCTCGTATATGTAATCCTTCGGCGCCGTCTCCGGCCGCCCGCAGCATCCCTGTCCATCCCCGCGCCCCCCTGTCCCTGGGGAGGCTTATGGAAACACTCCCCCATGTATACAGTATAGCACAGATGGCAGGAACTGCTGTTTCCTTATTTTACCATAAAACGCTCCTGTCCCTCAGCCTATCCCACCTTCGCCACAATGACCTGAACCCCGGCATCCTCCAGTTTCTTCACATAGCACTCCGGCGTCCCGTCATCCGTTATGACCATATCCAGTTCATTGATGGACGCCACATTGACCGTGGCCCGGACGCCGAACTTGCTGTTGTCCGCCAGGACGATGGCCTGATCGCTGTTCTCAATCACCCTGCGCCGTATGTACCTTCTGTCTATCGCGGTATAGTCCGTAAAATGGGTCTCCGTGATGCCATTGACGCCGATGAACGCTTTATCGATATTGAATATGCTCAGATTCTCGTCGGACTGGAAGCCTGTCAGCTCCAGCGTGCCGGGCACCACCCTCCCTCCCGGGAGTATCACTGTACAGTCCGGTATATCGCTCATGGCCATGGCTATCCTCAGGGAGCTGGTAATCACCGTCAGAGGCGCGATATCCTTCAGGTAGCGGGTCATGGCAAAGACAGTGGAGCCCTCCTCCAGGAAAATCGTCTCCCCGCTGTTCACGATGCCCGCCGCTTCTCTGGCAATGGCCTCCTTCTGCACGGAATGCATGGCGGCAACAGCCTCAAAACTCCAGCCGGATGGAGAGGCCTCCTTCAGCACGGCGCCTCCGTAGACGCACTCCAGAAGCCCCTGCTTCTCCAGATATTTCAGGTCTCTCCGGACAGTCTCAATGGAGATGCCGAACCGCTCCATCAGTTCCCGGTTCTTCACCACCCGGTTCTCCTTTGCCATTTTCACGATTTGGTCCCGACGCTCCTGATTCATCTGCCATTCCCCGCTCTTTCCGCTATTCTGCATCTTCCTACTGAAACAAGTACCATAATTTCACAATCTTGTCAAGATGTAATCAAATTCTTCCCTTCCCACTCCGGTGCGGCGGAGACTTCGGCAAGTCCGGCGATAGTAGGCGCTATATCGCAAATGCCCACATCTTCGAGCGCCCTTCCCGCGGGGAAATCAGGGCCCAGGCAGATGACCGGAATCAGCATGTCCTCCCTGTCATCGCTTCCATGGTTGCGTCCATGCCCCCCGTGATCGGCCGTGACGATGATGGTATAGTCCTCCCGGAACCGCTCCACGATGCGCCTGATTTCCTCCAGAGAACGGCTGCAGGCTTTCATATATTCCTCGCCCATCCAGCCGTTCCCATGGCCCACGGCATCCGTCAGCCCCAGGTAGACGAAAGCGAAGTCCGGCTTATCCTCTTCTATATAAGAGATGGCATTTTTCGTAACCATCTCATTGGTCTCCTCCCAGGAGCGGTCAAACTCCGGGGATACAAAATAACTGAACGCCAGGGATTCAGGGCGGCTCAAATCCCGCAGCTCCTCCCAGTTGTAGAAGAAGGCACATTTCCTGCCCCCTGCCCGGAGCTGTTCGCACAGGCCGTTCACCGGCCGAACCTGGGGCACATAGGTATTTGTCAGAATCCCGTGCCGCTGCGGCGGTACGCTGTGGAACAGGGACATATGGCAGGGCAGCGTGACGGAAGGGCACACCGTCCTGGCCTCCAGCGAATAGCTCCCCTTCTCCAGGAGCTCCTTTCCATAGGGATTCCCGCAGGATGTCAGCGCATCCGGCCGGAAGCCGTCCGATAAAATCAGAATCACTTTTTTCATATCCCAGATATCCTTTCTTTCTTTGATTTCATGCCCCTTCACAGGGCATGGCCGCTCCCTGAAGCTTGTCCAGGCTCCCCTAGCCTTTCACGGAGCCGATCATGACGCCCTGTACGAAGTATTTCTGCACGAAGGGATAGGCGATCAGCATGGGCAGGGAGGCGATGAAGATGATGGAATACTTCATGGACTCCACCAGGAAAGATTTCCGCACATAGTAGGCCATCTCTTCCTCGCTCAGGATGTTGATGTCGATCCGTCCCAAAGTCATCTCCCCCTCCAGCAGGATGCCCCGCAGCACAGTCTGCAGCGGCTGGTATGCTTTCTTTGCGGTATAGATCATGGCCGTGAAATAATCGTTCCACCGTCCCACCGCGTAGTACAGCGCGATCACGGCGATGATCGGCTTCGACAGCGGAAGCGCGATCCGGAAGAAATTGTCGAACTCGGATCCCCCGTCAATCTCCGTGGCCTCATACAGGCTCTCCGGTATGGAATTCGCAAAGTAGGTCCGCGTCACCACTACATTATAGACAGATAAGCCGCCCAGCACAATGAGGGTATACGGTTTATTGATAAGTCCCATCTCCTTTACCAATAAATAGTAGGGCAGCAGGCCGCCCCCGAAATACATGGTGAACACATAATAGAAGGTGAGCGCCCCGTGGAAGCGCATTTTCTTCTTGCTCAGCGCATAGGCCGTGGGAACCGTCAGGAACAGGTTGAACAGCGTCCCCACTACGGTATAGTAGATGGAATTGCGGTATCCCACCCATATCTGCTTCTCCCTGAAAGCCTCCTTGTAGCTGTCCAGGGTGAATCCCTTTGGCAGCAGCACCAGCTTCCCCTGACCCACCTGTATGGGATCCGAAATCGACGCGATGATCACGAAATACAGCGGATACACCATAATCAGGAGAATCAGGACCAGCAGCAGACCATTGACAAAACCAAACACCTTATCAGAATTTATTTTACGCAATCCCGTCTCTCCTTTCCTTACCAGATACTGGTCTCGCCGAACCTCCTGGCGATCTCATTTACAATGGCCAGTATGGTGACATTGATGATTGTATTGAACAGGCCGATTGCGGACGAGTAGCTGAACTGCCCGCCCCGGATACCGATTTCATATACATACGTGGAAATCACCTGTGACCGGGACAGATTCAAATCGTTCTGCAGCAGCAATATCTTCTCGAATCCCACGCCCAGGATGCCGCCGCAGGAGAAAATCAGCATGATGATGATCGTAGGCAGGATATAGGGAATGTTCACATGCCAGATAATCTGCAGGCGGGTGGCGCCGTCTATCCGGGCCGCCTCAATCTGCTCCATGGGAACGCTGGCCAGCGCGGCGATATAGATGATGGCTCCGAAGCCCAGCCCCTGCCATACGCCGCTCCAGACATAGATGTCCTCGAAATAGGAAGCCTTTGTCAGGAAATCCGTCCGGGTGCCCCCCAGGAACTCTATGATGGCATTCACGACGCCCGTCTTCTGGTTGAAGAACAGCGTGACCATGGAGCACACCACCACCGTGGACAGGAAATGGGGGATATAGCTGATCATCTGGACGCTCTTCTTGAACTTGGTGCTGCGCACCTCATTCAGCATCAGCGCGAAAATGATGGAGCAGGGGAACGTGGCCAGGCTGTACAGGCCGATTCGCAGGGTATTCATCATCAGGAACTTGAAATTCGGATATTCTATAAATCTCTTGAAATACTCCAGCCCTACCCATTCGCTGCCCCAGATGCCCTTCCTGGGGGAAAAATCCCGGAAAGCGATCTGGACTCCATACATCGGTATATAGGCAAAAATGAACAGATAGACCAGCGATGGCAGCAGCAGGACATACAGCCTCCAATCATGGAAAATACTTTTCAGGGTAAGCTTTTTGCGGTTCTTCATATTCTCTTTCCTCCTGTGGCAGACACCTCTATGCGGCAGCGATGCTGAGGCGGGGGTAGGCTTTCGTTCCGCCCGCCCCCGTCACAGCTAAATATTCCGTTAATTACCTGCTTTCAGCTTCTGGTAATCATCGTAAATCTGCCCGTAGATTTCCTGCAGCCTGTCGATGTTCATGTCCTTCAGCTCCTGCGCGAATGCGTCCGTCTCGGAAAGAGGCCTCTCGCCCGTGATGAAGCGGGCCACCTGCTCCTTGACGTAGGGTTCGATTACAGTGCCCAGATCCGTCATCTCCTTCTGCAAATCATCATCCACATAATAGTTATGGGGGAAGGCATCTACTGCGTAAGGCCATACATTATCCAGCGCAGACTGGGCGAATGCCCCTATCTCCTTTTCCGCCACAGGATATCCCATATCCTCCATGAACTTATCCGCGCATTCCGGAAGATAGAGGGCTCCGATGTGAGGATAGAAGCCAAGCATGTCTTCAACCCAGTAGCTGTAGCTGTTGGTATCCTCCGGCAAATCGGGATTGTCCACCCACTGTCCGGCCTCTTCGTCATAGACGCTTTTCTCGATGAAGCCATAGCTGTACTCCTCGTTGGCTCCCCAGACAAGCTGATAGCCGTTCTCTGTCACGTTATTGAACCATATGTCCATAAAGCGCATACATGCCTCCGGATACTCCGTATCCGCGGA
>OFFR01001483.1_pt1 | contig 10030 bp, 8 predicted proteins | sample 1521421 | NCBI WGS metagenome assembly OFFR01 (sample SAMEA3504087, study PRJEB24116) | mouse gut metagenome | biome: mouse gut; feature: mouse-associated habitat; material: faeces | place: Denmark | collected 2011 | reverse complement strand
AGTGGGGCAAGGATCCTGCTGGCGGATGAACCTACCGGAAATCTGGACGAGGAGAATACAAAGAATATCATTTCCATTTTCAGGCGTCTTGCCCATGAGCTGGGCTACTGCATCATCGTGGTGACCCATGATAATGAGATCGCAGCCATATCGGATGCAGTGTGGAAAATGACGGATGGAGAGCTTGTGCACTATGAAGCGGTCCAGGGATAGATTGGCAGGGGTTGCTGCATTTCCGGTATCCGTGATGGACAGGTCGGTGAGCTGGATTGATTTCACCTGAAAAGAGTGTTATTATAGATAAATACAATACGATAAAATATAACATCAGAATACAATATATTTTTATTGCTATACGAGGGAGGAACAATATGAAAACAAAAGCATTGTTAAAATGCACCGGTTTAATCTGCATATGGTTCCTGTCTCTGCAATTTTTTTCGATTCTGTTCCGCAATGCAGATATCACCAGGATTTTGTCCATATTGATCGTGGGCATTCTGGTTTTCTGCATGAACAGAAAGAATCATTATATCCGTTTTGTGCCCGAGGAAAAACCGCGGATGCAGATCATCCTGCTGGCGTTACTGTCCGGAATTGGTCTGTCATTTTTTAATATGATCTCTGCATTACAGTTTATGCTGAGCGGGGCAATGGAGGAAATGGCACAAGTACAGACAGATGATGTGAGTATCTCACTTTTGTATATTGTCCTTAGCGTGGCAGGTGCGGTCGTGGAAGAATTATTTTTCAGAGGAATTCTTTTGAATCTATGCCGGCCATATGATAGAGCGGCGTCTGCAATTATCATATCGGCTGTGCTTTTTGCGGTGATGCATTTAAGTCCCCTGATGATGCTGCATACTTTTATTTCAGGGCTTGTATTCGGTTACTTTTATTATCATACGGAAAATATTTACATACCCATACTTATGCACCTGACGAATAATCTGTTGTGGTCAACTGCGTTGAATGCCTGGCTGTTTGGCCCGTTTATGTTGTTAACGGGAGAGTTGCAAGGGGCGGTTATCATGGTTGTGGCGGGTCTTGTCATGGTCATTTGTTCGACAGCAGTTTTTACACAAAAATATGTAAAGTGATCATAACATCGTTTCGCACTATTTTATGAAAGATTCTGCCGAAACAGCTTTTGTTCAAGTGCTCTATGAAGTAGTTTAAAGACAGATTCCGGCAGAGCGTATCTTTGGACAGGATGTTGTGAGAAAATTCCGGAAAAATTAAATTATAAATATCGAAATGTTAGAAAAGTATATTATTTTGGTAGAATATTTTGTATTAAAATGACAAGGATATCTGTAATGAAAGAAAGAGAAGAACTGTTAAGAGTAGGAAAATATAATTTAAAATTCAATGAATTATTAGGGATAGATATAAAGGACTTTGAAATATACAGATCGAAAGGTTTGCCGTCACATATGGTTAAGCGAAAACATTTTAATTGTTTGAGGTATATTGACTATATACCAGATATCATATTAGAACCTGATTATATTGGAGTGAATCCTAATGAACAAGGGTTAAGTATAGAACTTATTAAAAGATATGCTGATAATGTTTTAATTGGAGTAAAGCTGGATGCAGAAAAAGAATATCTTTATGTTTCTACTATGCATGATGTACAGGAAGCAAAAATTACAAGGCGGTTACATAGCGGAAGAATTAAGGCATTCTCGGTTGACAACGTGGGGCAGAAATAGTATATTATTAAGTATAAAAGAATATGTTAGTAATGAGCATGATTATTTTTGAGGTCGGAAATGGTTCCCGACGCACTCTGAAAAGAGTACCTGAGATGATGGATACACCGCCCATCCAAAAATAATCATGCTTTTTCTTTAATACTATTCCCCACGTATATCGTAAACTCCTTGTGATATTCCATCTCTACTTCGCCACATGCTCATTGCGCCACTGTCTTGGCGAGATCCCATACACATTCTTAAACGCTCTGGAAAAATGCAGCTGGTTCGGATAGCCCACTGCATTTCCGGTATCCGCAATGGACAGGTCGGTGAGCCGCAACAGCTCGGTGGCCTTGGACATGCGGTAGGAGATCAGGAAATCCTGGGGCGACTTTCCCATATTTTCATGGAAGATCTTGCCGAAATAGCTTCTGTTCAGGCCGCAGGCGGCCGCGATATCCTCCACGGAGATATCGTTCTGGAAGTTCTGCTCGATGAAGGAAATAGCCTCTTTGATGTAGAAATCGCGCAGGCTGTTTCCTCTGCTGACCTCAGAGGAGGAAGCGGAACGTATAAAACTGTCAATAAAGAGAAAGAGGTGCCCGATCAGGTGGAAGGGGGACTCGTTCTTATGGTTGACGATATAAAGCATTTCTGATTTCATCGTATTTGCAATATCTTTATAGCGCGCTTTATAGATGGGCTGGTTCGGGCTCAAACCGGTCAGTTCCACGGCTTCCTTGGCGCGCAGTCCGTCGAATTCGATCCAGACATACTCCCACGGAATTTCATGATCCGCTATGTAGGTGCAGACCTGGTGGGGAAAGATCATGAATCCCTGGCCGCTTTTTATCTGATAATTGACGGATTTGCCCGATGTATTCTCGGCAATCAGCGTGCCGGTGCCGGACAGGCAGTAATGGAAGAGATAATGGTTTCTGGCAGCAGGGCCGAAGGAGTGGGAGGGATCGCACTGCTCCCATCCGAACTGGTACAGACCGAGATCGACAAAATTTTCACTGGGAAAAACCGAGAAGATCACTTCACTCATACATTCCTCCGTTCCGGGGCATTATGCGCCGCTCATCTGTGGACTTTGTTCAGGGTAACATCAATATTCAGCTTAAAGAGATTACGGTAAAAAGTAATCTGAATTGTTTCTATACCTGATTCTATACCAAATTATATACCAAAATGCTACTCTACTTCAATTAATTGGCATAAAAACAGCATTAAGGTATATAACATATAAAATAAGGCTATTTATGGATAGCAAAATGGTATGTTACAATGCAAATATCAAATCAGGGAAGGAGATATGCTATGTTAAGGAGGAAAGTAAAATACCTTGGCGCGGCGGTTTGCAGTGTTGCTGCAATGGCGGTTGCCGGGGGATGTGGAAACTCGGCTGGCGATGGTAAGATTGAAGTTGAGATCGTTCAGTACAAGCCTGAGGCGGCCAACTATTTCACTGCTGTGGAAGAGGAATTCAACGCAACACATGATGACATCCGTTTAAAGATCAGTTCTCCCAATGATGCGATGACGATCTTGAAGACGAGATTCATCAGAGAGGATTATCCCGACATCATAGGAATCGGCGGAGACATCAACTATTCTTATTTCATGGATGCTAAGATCCTGGAGGATATTTCTGATTATGAAGGACTTGCGAATATTAATCAGGGATATCTGGAAATCGACGAGGCGCTTAAGTTTGTGCCCATTGAGGGAACTTATGCAGTGCCTTACGTGGCCAACGCGGCAGGAATTTTGTACAACAGGGATATGTTTGAGGAGCATGGCTGGACGATCCCGACGACCTGGGACGAATTACTTACTTTGTGTGACACCATTCAGGGAGAAGGGATCTTACCTTTCTATTTCGGTTTCAAGGATATCTGGACCTGCCTTGCGCCGTGGAATGCGATGGCGGTAGATCTGGCTCCGGCGGATGCATCCAAGCAGGTAAACCGCGGGGAGACCACATTTGCCAAAGAGTACCGGGAAGTATCCGAGAAATATCTGGAACTGCTGCAGTACGGACCGGAGGATCCGTTTGCGTATGGCTATAATGACGCATGTACGGCGTTTGCAAGAGGCGAATCCGCCATGTATCCGATCGGAAGCTATGCGGCTCCGCAGATTCTGTCCGTGAATCCGGACTTAAATCTGGATTCTTTCGTTATGCCGGCCAATGACGCGGCGGACGGCAATACCCTGAATTCCGGTATTGACCTGCAGTTCTGCGTGACGGCAGGATGCAAGAACAAGGAAGCGGTCTATGAGGTGCTGGATTTCCTTTATGAAGATGAGAACATCCAGAAGTACATAGACGCACAGACGGCTATCCCCTGTAAGGACGGAGACTTCACGCTTCCTTCCATTCTGGACGGCATGACAGACTATATCACATCCGGCAATATGACGGACTATCAGGATCACTATTATCCGTCAGAGATGGCAGTGGATGCGCAGATTCAGACCTTCCTGTTAAATCAGGATGTGGACGCTTTCCTGGAGAAGTTTGATAAGGACTGGCTGCGGTACAACAGGGATATCATCCGGCTGGTACAGGATTATGAAAAGCAGCACGGAAACGCGAATTGACCGCGAATTAGTGAGAAAGGAGAGCATGCATAATGAAATTAGGAAAAAATGAGAGAAAAACAACATTTTTATTGATCACCATTCCGATTCTTGCCCTGTTTATCTGCTTCAATACCATTCCGCTGATCCGCGGTGTGATATACAGTTTTACGAATTTTAAGGGCTTCGGAAAGTATGACTGGGTAGGCTTTAGAAACTATATCGATCTGTTTTCGGATCTTCGTGTGGGCAAGTCCTACTGGTTTACGTTTAAGCTGGCGATCGTGACGACCGTTGTGGTTAATGTTTTAAGCCTGTTGCTGGCGCTGGCGCTTAACAGCTCCATCAAGGCCAAGAGCTTTTTCCGCGGTGCGTACTTTTTACCCAATATTCTGGGTGCGCTGGTTGTAGGTTACATTTTCAATTACTTCTTTACTTATATCCTGCCGGCTCTGGCAGACATGATCGGAATCGACGCGCTGCGCACCTCCATCCTGTCCAATCCGGGTGCGGCGTGGATCGGTATCATGGTTGTCTGTGCATGGCAGGCGATCGCCATGAATACGATCATCTATATCTCCGGCCTGCAGACGGTGCCGGAAGACGTGTATGAGGCAGGCGGCCTCGACGGTGCGACAGGCTGGAAGCAGTTTAAATACCTGACTTTCCCGCTGATCATTCCCTTTTTCTCCATCAACATGGTTCTGTGCGTGAAGAACTTCCTGATGGTGTTTGATCAGATCATGGCTTTGACCAAGGGCGGCCCGGCGCAGAGTACGGAGTCTATCTCCTACCTGATCTACAACAACGGTATGTCGGGCGGACAGTTCGGCTTCCAGAGCGCCAACGCGGTTGTATTCTTCATCGTGATCGTGGCGGTTTCCGTGGCGCAGATGAAATTTTCCGGTAAAAAGGAGGAGCAGTTATGACAATAAAGAAAACAAACAAAACAGCGATGATCGTCCTGATCCTTGGGCTTTCCACGATCATCCTGCCGTTGTACATGACGATAGTTATTGCATTCAAACAGCCCTCGGAAATGACAAACAGTATCAGCGGCATCCTGTCGCTGCCCAAGGTATGGAGCCTGAACAATTTCAGGGAAGCCATGGAGATCACAGATTTCTGGCGTTCCTTAAGCAACAGCTTACTGATCACGGTAGCGACCGTGGGACTGTCCATCGCGGTTCATTCCCTGATGGGTTATGCGCTGGGACGTAACAAGGCTCACAGCAAGTTCTACAGCTTCGTGTATCTGTTCATCGTCAGCGGTATGTTCGTGCCCTTTGCGATCCTGATGATGCCTCTGGCAAAACAGACGGCAGAGCTGGGACTGGCTAACTGGTTCGGCGTGATCCTGCTGTATGTGGTGTTCTACATGCCGATGAACGTACTGCTCTACTCCGGTTATCTGGTAAATATCCCGATGGCGCTGGAGGAGGCGGCGAAGGTGGACGGCGCTTCAACCTGGAGAACCTACTGGAAGATCATCTTTCCGATCATGAGGCCCATGCATGCAACGGTGGCAGTACTTACGGCGCTGGCGGTTTGGAACGACGTTATGACACCGCTTATTATCATGGCAGGTTCCGGACAGAATACGCTGCCTCTGGCACAGCTTAACTTCCAGTCGCAGTTCGGTACGAATTATAACCTGGCGTTTGCGTCTTATCTGCTTTCGCTGGTTCCGATCCTGATCTTCTACATCGTATGTCAGAAGCAGATCCTGAACGGCGTTGTGAACGGAGCGGTTAAGTAAAAACAAAGTGAATAAAATGTAAAATTATGGTATACTTGGAGCAGCCTTATGGCTTGCTTCAAGTATATTGTATCTCATAAAATACTTGAAGAAAAACGAAAAACAGTAAATATAAGAAAAAGGTTGGTGCGGCGTATGGCAATTCTATTTCAAGAGGAAAAGCGGATCTTCACATTACAGACAAAGCAGACGACCTACCAGATGAAGGTAGATGATTTCGGGTTTCTTTTGCATCTGTATTATGGGACGAGGGTGTCCGGCGATATGGATTATCTTTTGACTTATTATGACAGGGGGTTTTCGGGAAATCCGAATGATGTGGGGAACAACAGGACTTATTCCATGGACGTTCTGCCACAGGAATATCCGACTTTGGGAACAGGAGATTACAGAAACAGTGCGTTAGTGCTGCGTGGTCATGACGAATCGGAATGTTGTGATCTGCGGTATGCCGGATATGAGATCCGGGAAGGCAAGTATGAACTTGAGGGACTGCCGGCGGTGTATGCCGGGGAGAAGGAAGCACAGACGCTTAAGATCGTGCTGGAGGATAACGTGAGCAAAGTGCGCGTGCAGTTGTTGTACGGCGTACTGGAAGACGAGGATATCATTACAAGAAGCGTGAAGATCACCAATTACGGCACAGCGTGTGTGGTTGTGGAGAAGGCGGCCTCGGCCTGTCTGGATTTTATCACGGGACAGTATGACCTGCTCAGTTTCTACGGAAGACATACGATGGAAAGGAATCTGCAGAGGATAAGGATCGGACATGGAAGCCACAGCATCGGAAGCCGCAGAGGCACTTCCAGCCATCAGTATAATCCGGCAGTCATCGTGGCAGAGAAGAACACCACGGAGAATACCGGGGACTGCTACGGTATGGTCTTTGTCTACAGCGGGAACTTTCTCTGTGAGGCGGAGCAGGATCAGTTTGACCAGACACGTGTGCTGATGGGACTGCAGAGTGATCTTTTTCATTATCCGCTGGAATCCGGACAGACGCTTGAGATTCCGGAGACGATTATGTGTTACAGCGACAGAGGATTTGGGGATCTGTCGGTGAAATATCATCGTTGTATCAGAAATCATATATGCAACGGAGCGCGCAGCAGGCGCACAACAGGAATGCAGGGAAATGGCAGCAGCGAGACGGGATTTGTGCCCCGGCCGGTGCTTGTGAACAGCTGGGAGGCGGCTTACTTTAACTTTACCGGGGAGACGATCGTGGAGCTGGCAAGAGAAGCGGCCGGACTGGGTATCGACATGGTCGTGATGGACGACGGATGGTTCGGCAAACGCGAGGACGACAACAGCGGTTTGGGAGACTGGCAGGTCAATGAGGAGAAGCTAAAGGGCGGCCTGAAATATCTGGTGGACGAAGTCAATAAGCTGGGGATGAAATTCGGTATCTGGCTGGAGCCGGAGATGATATCGCCGGATTCCAACCTGTACAGAGAACATCCGGACTGGGCGTTTGCCATTCCGGGCAGGACGGGGAGCCTTTCCAGAAACCAGTATGTGCTGGATCTGACCAGACAGGAAGTGCGGGACTGTGTGTATGATATGATCGCATCTGTGCTGCGCAGTGCGAATATTGAATATGTAAAGTGGGATATGAACAGGCAGTTGTCCGATATGGGAAGCAGCGGCCTGCCGGCGGACAGACAGGGAGAGCTGTTCCACAGACAGGTGCTGGCGGTGTATGAGCTGCAGGATCGGATGACGAAGGAATTCCCGTATCTGTTGTTGGAGAACTGCTCCGGCGGAGGGGCAAGATTTGATCCTGGCATGCTCTATTACAGCCCGCAGATCTGGTGCTCCGACGATACGGATGCGGTGGAGCGTCTTTCCATTCAGGCGGGTACGGCGATGGTATATCCGCTGTCCACCATGGGGGCGCACGTGGCAGACTGCCCGAACCACACGGTTGGGCGGAATACGCCTTTTGAGACGAGGGGCTATGTGGCGCTGGCGGGTACTTTCGGCTATGAGCTGGATGTGACGAAGATTCCGGAGGCGGATCGGGCCATGATTCCGGCGCAGACGGCGATGTATCACAAGTACAATGACCTGGTGCGTGAGGGAGATTATTACCGGATCGCGCATTATGCCGAGAACCATTATTATGACTGCTATGAGGTGGTGGCGAAAGATAAGAGCGAGGCGCTTGTCACATACGTTCAGGTGCTGAACCGACCGAGTCACCACAGCAGACGGATCAGGATCCCGGGACTTGATCTGACGGCGGTCTATGTGATCGAGAATGCACAGGACTGGCCGGAGATCGGGCAGACGGAGTATCGCGGAGATGCGCTGCAGTTCGCGGGGATCAATGTGCCGCCGCTGTGGGGGGATTTCAAGGGGAGATTACTGCATCTTGTGAGGAAGTAGGCGATGCAAAGCCGGCATGACAGTCAGAATAGAGAACGATATAAGGGTGAAAGGCAGGAGTGACAGAATATGGTGGTACAGAAGTATAAAGATATGTTACAGGGCAAATCGGTGATCCGGCAGTTGTCGGAGTTCGCGACGGCCAGGGGCGCCGAGATCGGGTATGAGAATGTATTCGACTACAGTCTGGGGAATCCGTCGGTGCCGGCGCCGCAGGCGTTTACGGAGACGATGATCCGTCTGCTGCAGGAAAAGGATCCCATGGAGCTGCACGGTTACAGCCAGAGTCTGGGAATCCCGGCGGTGCGGGAGAAAGTGGCGACATCGCTTAATAAAAGGTTTGGGATGCGGTATACGGGAAATCACATTTTCATGACCACGGGAGCGGCGGGAGCCATCGCCCATGCGGTACGTTGTGTGAGTCAGCCGGGAGACGAGATCCTGACCTTTGCGCCTTATTTTCCGGAGTATGGACCGTATATTAATCTGACCGGAGCGAAGCTTAGAGTGGTGCCTGCAGATACGGAGCATTTTCAGGTGAATCTGGAAGCGTTTGAGGAGATGCTCACGGAGAAGGTGGCGGCGGTGCTCATCAATACGCCCAACAATCCTTCGGGGACGGCCTACTCCACCGGAACCATCAGGCAGATGACTGCGATTATGGCGAAGAAGCAGGAGCAGTATGGGCATGATATCTTCCTGATCTCGGATGAACCCTACAGAGAGATCGTTTTTGCAGGGGTAGATGCGCCGTATCCTTCGAAGTTCTATGACAATACGCTGTCCTGCTATTCTTTCTCCAAATCCCTGTCCCTGCCGGGAGAGCGGATCGGGTATGTGGCGGTGAATCCGGCCTGCACGGATGCGGAGCTGATCAGCGCGATGTGCAGCCAGATCTCCAGAGGAACGGGGCACAACTGCCCGCCTTCCATCATACAGCTGGCGGTGGCGGAGGTGTTGGACCTAACGTCGGATCTGTCGGTCTATGAGACGAATATGAACATTTTATATAAGGAACTTACCGACCTGGGCTTTACGTGTGAAAAGCCGGGCGGCACTTTTTACATGTTCCCGAAGGCACTGGAGGAGGATGCGGTGGCGTTCAGTGAGAAGGCGAAGAAGTATGACCTGATTCTGGTGCCCAGCGACAGCTTCGGCTGCCCCGGCTTTTTCCGGATGGCGTACTGCATTGATACGGAAAAGGTGGAACGTTCTTTAGAGGCATTGAGAAAATTTGTGAAGCAGGAATATCAATAAGATAAATACAGGCAGCAGGGGTGAAAGGAGCAAAGATGTTAGATATTTTAAAAGCCGTACTGTTTGGCATTGTAGAAGGAATTACGGAGTGGCTTCCGATCAGCAGTACGGGGCATATGATTATTCTTGATGAGTTTATCAAGCTGGACTGCACGCCGGAATTTCTGGATATGTTTTTGGTCGTCATCCAGCTCGGCGCGATCATGGCGGTCGTGATTCTGTTCTGGAACAAGATAGTTCCGTTTCAGTTCAGGGATCGGTCAAGACCGGTGGTCGAGACGGATAAGATCATGCTGTGGCTCAAGATCGTGATCGCGTGCATTCCGGCGGC
>OFFR01001480.1_pt1 | contig 10043 bp, 11 predicted proteins | sample 1521421 | NCBI WGS metagenome assembly OFFR01 (sample SAMEA3504087, study PRJEB24116) | mouse gut metagenome | biome: mouse gut; feature: mouse-associated habitat; material: faeces | place: Denmark | collected 2011 | reverse complement strand
AGAGAGATAAGATGATTTTAATTATTACTGGTAAAGGAGTGTGAAGTTTTATGTCCTCAAATGTAGATGAACGTTTTGATGAAATGAAGCAGTCTTTTTTAGCAAGTGCCATTACCGATATTTCGACATATATTCAACTTGCCGATACAAAAGTGTCTATAATTATGGGGGCTCTTGTTGCGCTTATTGCTGGTATTCTGGCATGTTATGATCCTATTATAAAGGTTGTTTCAAATGTTAGCCCGTGTAGCTGGGTGGGGATCAGCATCGTTATTTTTTCGGTCTTATGTTTATCTAGCGTTATTGCTGTATTTGTGCTGGGAATATTAACTATTCGTGCGCATAGCTCCATCATTAACTATAAATCAAAGTGGTATTTGCCGCAATCTACTCAGGTGTATTCATTTGATGAATATAAACAAGACGTTGTTTCAATGACAAAGAAAGATATCATTGAAAATATGGTAGCAGAATTATATAAATTGAATGATATCAATAGGCAAAAATCTAAGACAATGAAGTGGACGATACGCTCTTTTTCATTTGCGCTTTTTACTGTAGCCGTTCTTGGCGTGTTGCTTCTAATATCTACATTGTGAGGGATTAAAAATGGCTATTGATTTTGATTCAATTTATCAAATTACATTAGAACATTATCGGGTAGCACGAGAGAATTTGTTTATCGCAAATGAAAGCTATTTAAGACACGATGCTAAAGCTATCTCTGACGTAATACCAGGATTCGAAGCGGACAAGCTGGAATTTGGCTCTTATGCTAAAGAAAACTATGCAGTTTTATTTGTGGACATGCGCAATTCCACAAAGCGGGCTCAAGAAGTAGGGGCACAAAAAACCTTTTTGACAATGCATGTATTTCTTACTGCCCTGCTTGAGGTTGTCAAATACTATCACGGTAAGGTTATTGATATTATGGGCGATGGACTTATGGTGTTTTGGGGTGGTAAAGAAGCTCGTGAAAAAGATAATATGATAAATACAGAGGCTGTCAGAAATGCGGGAAACTGTGGTTGTTCTATGATCACTGTCTGTACAAAAGTTATTAATCGAATTATTACCGATGAGGAATTGGGATGGAACATCAATATTGGTGTAGGCATTGCTTTTGACAGTGTAGTTGTAACTAAAATTGGTATACCTGGTTCATACGATGTTAAGGCTTTTGGTGATTGCATTAATACTGCTTCTAAATATTCCAATTCCTATAACAGAGTAAAGGTAACCAAAAAAGTAAAAGAACTTTGGCCATCTAGTAAAGGTGGGACATTACAATTTATCAGAGACAAAGATGGAGGCTATTTCGTTGAATAACACAAATGATTCAGCAGTAAAAAGTGATAAAATCCCCAAAAAGGATGTAGATTTACTCTTAACTGCAATCAATAAGATTATCTTTACAGAGGTGCTTGAGAAAGCGTTACCTAATTCGTTGCCAATAACAGATGACTTATCAGATTCAAATAAAATTTATCGTGGAAAAGTATCAATGCTCTTCGTAGATATGCGTGAATCCACCAAATTACCCGACAAATTTAGTGCTGACCAGCTTGTAAAAATATATAGAAGCTATATTCGCACAATTGTTCAAGCCATTCGGTATTCCGGGGGCGTTGTGAGGGATTTTATGGGTGATGGTGTGCTAGCAGCATTTGTTGATGATGAAGAAGATACCTCAGAAAATAAGGCAGTTTTTGCAGCAAGGTATATTGCCACTGCTATAGATAAACTCCTCAATCCAGTGTTGAATCAAAGTATCGGACACGTAATCTCGTGTGGCATAGGTATACATACAGGTGAAGTATCCCTCTCCAAGGTTGGAATGAGAGGGAAAGAGCAGGTTGAGGATGCTGAAGATGAGTTTGGGGTAGCTTGGATTGGAAACAGTACAAATCTTGCTTGCAAATATAGCGGTGCAGTAGATAACGGGACTATTTTCATTAGTTCATCTACTTATTCCGCTCTTTCGGATTTGTCCGGGAAACAACTATGGAGAGCAATTGAAATTTCAAAGGGACGTAATATATTGAAGGGGTTTATAGCGGAAAAATATTATTTAGACTTAGATGATGAAATTGAGCCATGTACTGCAACAAGCAATATTCCCATTTACAGCTTAGCTGATGAACTGACGAAAGTATATCAAATGCATTTGCTGGACATATCAGCAAATGTTCAAGCTTTGGTTCGAAAAGAAGAAGAACTTAAAGCTAAAGAAAAAGAGTTAATGGCAAGGGCGTCCGAAATTGCTTATAAGGAAAAAAATAATGATGAATTTGCAAAAAGACTTCTTCAGAAGGAATATCGCTTTTATTGTGAGGTATTGCGTAGTGGTCATTGTCAGCAGGAGTATGTCAGGGCAATGGGAGAAGAATTTTGGGAGGAGCAGTTAGAAGAAGCTATTAATGCAGGGAGCAACATAGGAAAAGGTTTCCATGAAGTGCGGCAAGAAATAAGTTATATGATGGTCAGTATTTACGAAAGCCTGGGGTCTTATAGTAAAGCATATGATTTTTTGGTTGAGCAAGCTATAGGGTGTTCGTGGTTACATTTATTTACAGTTCAAAATATTGTCACAAGGGTTGGGTACTATGATAGGCTGAAATCTGCGGTATATTCTAGATTTGTAAAAAATGATTTGTCTTCCGAAGATAGACAAGAATTTGAGAAAATACAAGAATGGCTAGATTCAAGATCGCACTCCTAAAAAACAAGTAGAATACAGGACCGAAAGTGTTGTATTTCAACACTTTCGGCCAATGTCAATAACCTAAGCCTATGGAGGGATATCTGAATAAAAATATGAATGGAATGTTCAAAAACACTTGACAAAAGGAAAAAACTGTGGGTGCTTTTTCGCCTCGGCGAAAAAGCACCCTTGTAATTGAAAGGTGTTGCGCCTCATCAATTACAAGGGGGTTCTCCTATGTCAAGCAAAGCAATCTGTATACGAGAAACTCTGTATAGTGCGATCCGTTCCGTCAGCGCTGTTTCATGGTTGTTTGCGCGTTCTCCAGGCAGAGATTTTACCAGGAATGTCAAGCTGCCCTTTGCAAAGTTGATTACTCTGATCCTGTCCTTGAAAGGCAGCAGTATCACCTGTGAGCTTATGGAACACTTTGGCTGCACGAAAACTCTGGTATCCGAACCGGCTTTTGTAAAACGTCGCGGCCGTCTTTTGCCGGAGGCATTGGAAACTATCTTCCACTTGTTTGTTGAAAACACTCGAGCCTCAAACCGTTATAAGGGCTTCCGGCTCCTTGCTGTTGATGGCTCCGACCTGCACACTCCCACAAATCCTGACGATACCGCATCGTTTATCCCTGGATCTGGCGGACAGAAGCCCTACAACCTGAAGCACCTGAACGCCTTGTATGACCTTTGCTCTCATATCTACACGGACGCTATTGTTCAGGGCAGGCATCAGTATGATGAGCGCCGCGCACTCTGCGATATGGTAGATAGAGCCAATGCCGCATACCCTGCTATCATCATCGCTGACAGAGGCTATGAGTCCTATAACGTCCTTGCCCATATTCAGGAAAAAGGTTGGAAATTCCTGATCCGAGTCAAAGACAGGAGCAGCAACGGCATTGTCAATGGGTTAGAGCTTCCCGCCCAAGACGAGTTTGATGTTCCGATCCGGCTTGCGCTTTCCCGTAAGCAGACGAACAAATTCAAGGGTCTGCTTGGCAGCAAAAATGAGTTCAAACAGCTGCGCAACTATACGTTTGATTATCTTCCCATGAAAAATAAAAAAGGGCTTGACATTCCTCCTTACATCATCTCGTTTCGCGTAGTCCGTTTCAAATTGTCTGATTCATCCTTTGAGACCGTCCTGACGAATCTTGATTTCCCTCCTGATGAACTGAAGCAGCTCTATGCCATGCGCTGGGGGATCGAAACTTCATTCCGCGAGTTAAAATATACCATTGGACTCTCGCACTTTCATGCCAAAAGGCCGGACTTTATCCTTCAGGAGATATTTGCCCGCCTGACCATGTATAACTTCTCTGAGCTGATCTCCATGTCCGTAGTCATTGAACGATCCGGCAACAAATATGCCTATAGGGCCAACTTTTCTGCTGCCGCGCATATTTGCCGCAACTTTTTTCTCGGAAGAGTTGCTCCAACTGATTTGGAGGCGCTCATTCCCAGATTTGTTTCTCCTATACGCCCAGGCCGGGCATCGCCTCGACATCCGACGGTTAAATATCCTGTCAGCTTCCTTTACAGATTGCCATAATTTATTTAAGAATTTCTCATATTACGAGCCTTTTGCAGATGTTTGATCTGCCACTTTGTCATGCCCATTTCCTGACCCATCTAGCGGTCCTCATCAGTGCTTTCCCTCTATTTTACGATAATTCTTAGAAGCTGTATTCATAAGCGTTTGAGCAGCGTGTGGAAATGAGAAATTATGAGCATAGCCTCAGCAGAGGAAACGGAGATCTCATAATCTTTGCTGAGGCGTCTGGAATGATTGAGCCAAGAGAGGGTGCGTTCCACCACCCATCGCCAAGGGAGTTTTTCCCACTGATGGGGTTTGATTTTCTCTGAAATATCAACGTCGAGGTCAAGCTGTTCCTTCAAATCAGAAACAAAAGTACCTCGATATCCAGCGTCCGCACAGAACTTCTGAATAGACGAATACCGCTCACACGCTTGTCTGGCGGTAGATATTCCACCTTTTGTATCATGAATATTGGCAGCATGAACCATAACAGACAACAAGCAACCCAGCACATCCACTACAATGTGCCGTTTCCTGCCCTTCGTTTTTTCCCTCCGTCAATTCCGCGTTCTTCGCTGGCTGCTACTGTTTTCACACTCTGGGAATCAATGATCGCGTAGCTTGGACTCTCCTCGCGTCCGGCATTTGTTCGTGTCTTTTTCACAAGATGCTCCAAAATTTTATTCCACAGCCCACTGATCCGGGCGCGGCGATAAAAACTGTGTACTGCTGAATACGGCGGAAAATCGTAGGGCAGCTGTCTCCATTTACACCCTGAATCCACCAAATACAGTACTGCATCCGTCAATTCCCGTTTGCTCCATGCGCAGTTGCGCACCCCTGTATAGAGTGGGGCAATTTCTTCTCATTGCCTATCTTTCAAGTCGCTGGGATACGATTCTCGCTCTTTCCCTTCCATATTTCCTATTTTACCACTGCTTTTTCCTCTTGTGAGTACAGGTTCAAAGAGTCATATTAAACCGCAATGGTGATGTTTGCATGGTACGTGGATAGTAGGTATTATGCAGAGTAGGCCAGCACGAGCATTCTCTTGAAATTTATAAGTTGTGATATTTTTCCATATTTCTTCATATCCAACTTTGGATAAGATAGCTTGGGCTGTAGACGCTTCTTCCTTTAACTATTTTATTAAAGGAGCATAGGGATTGACCCGCACATCCTCAGCGTACATTTTTTCTCCAAGAGGCGATGGGAGAAATCCGGGAATCTTTTGGATGTCCAACTGCTCAAACAGCTTTTTTGAGAACTCATCTGCTTCCCCTGGGTAATAAATCCTTTCTTTACCGAACGCCTGAGAATCTTTTCCGTAGATATCTCATAAGTCCACAGTGCCTCGATTTGCGCATCTCTCTCCGTCATGGCAAATTCCCTTTCTTTGGGCAAACTTGAATATAGGGATATTATACCACATGGCATACCAGAAAGATAGCTTTAATTCGGCAGCAATCCGAAATCTTCTACATTTTGCAGCTCAATTTGCAGAGAACCGTCCGAATGAATCAAAATACTATTCACTTGATTCCTGACTTGGTTCTCATTAAATACGCTTATCCCCAGTTTCTTACAGATAAGCTCTTTAATTGTTTCCTCTGGAATAGAAGGAGAATGCTTGCAGAACGTCTTCCCATGCTCCACACGGCTGGCGCAGCGCCAGACAATCTCCCCAGATGGGCGGGTAATGCGCCGGTAGTTATGATTACATTCAGCACAAACCAAAAGGCCACTCAGTACACTCTGGGAGTTGTACCGGGTGACCTTTCGCTGATTGGTATCTTCATCAATGTTGCTGCGTTTGCTCTTTTCTCCTTGTACCAAGAAGAAGTCATCAAAGCTGATGATATAGCCAATGTACTTCTGGTTTGAGAGCAGATTGCTGAGTACCGGTTGTGTCCAGTGCTCTTTTCCTTTTGGGGAGAGTATCCCATGATCAAAAAGAAAATCAGCAATCCCGCCCAGGCTCATGCCGGAGAGGTACTGCTGAAAAATTGTTTTGACGATATTTGCTTTTTCAGGATCTACGATGATGCGGTTGCCAGAAACTGACATGAATCCATATGGAAGTGACATGAAGGCATCTCCTTTCTAAACTTACAGATAGGCATATTTGATTTGAAGTGTTTCTGCTTATATGCGGATTAGAGGCATCTTTAGCACTCAAGCCTCCACCTTGATCTATTTGAGCAATGAAATTGGGCAATTTCTTCAGGCAAAAGAAGAGACCTGCTCTTTGATTCAATCAAAAAACAGGTTTCTTTCGTTGGAGTAAGTGGACAAAATCGATTTTTCGTTGAATCCTTTGCGGCACAACGATTCAGGAAGAAAGGCTGATGCCGGAGAGGGAAAAGCAATCACTTTGTTGTTTGCTGGTATTGACTTCTATCAGTCCTTTATGGATCTATTTCGCGTGCCTGATTGATTGTTTCAAACAGCTCCCTGCTTACAATCGCCGGGTGGTGCTCCTGTATCAAAAATCTCTCTAACTCACCTTGGTTCTTAACCTGTTTCCCAGAAAACAAATCCGCTATAAAGGTTTTCTGGAGCAGAACATCCCCCACATATTTCTCGTTTCTCAACAGCTTGCTGATTGTCTCCCGGCTCCAATGGGGTTTCCCTGTTGGGGATGGAATCTTACTCTCATACAGCCATTTTGAAATGGCTCCAAGACTACTTCCAGCAGCCCTCATCTTAAACATCTTCCGAACAATCTTAGCGTCAGGCTCATCAATAGCCAGCCTTCCATCATCTCCACGCTTATACCCAAAACACACAAATTCAGCGTAGCCCGAGGTGCCCTTCTCAAAGCCTCTCTTGATTCCCCATTTGATATTTCGGCTCATATCCTCGCTCTCAGCCTGAGCCAAGGCACAGTAAGCGGTCAGCAGGATTTGTATTCGCTGTTCGTTCAGCCACATATCCTCCTGCTCAAAATAGACTTCTACACCCAAGCCACGCAGATCCCGCAGCGAACGCAACATATCCAGCGTATTGCGGCCAAAACGGCTGATAGACTTCGTCAGAATCAAGTCAATTCTCTTCTTGCGGCACTGTGCGATCATCCGGCGAAACTCTGGCCGTTCTTTTGTGTTTAAGCCAGTAGCTCTTTCTGCAAAAATGCCGGCACTTTCCCAATTGGGATTTGCTGAAATCAGCTGTGAATAGTGCCGCTCCTGTAATTCGATACTGCTGGTCTGCTCCTCCAACTCCGTGCTGACCCGGCAGTAAGCAGCTACACGAAGATGACGCAGTTCCATTGGACGATGGTCTTGCGCAGGAAGAATTTCAGTCACCTTTCGCATTCGCACGACCTCCCGCAATTTTCTTCATTATATCAAAGCGAGAGCTTCATGGCAATGTGATTTTGCGGTTCTTTGGAGCGGCTGAGTTTCTCCTGCTGTACCGCCATAAACATCTCGTCAGAAATAATGGCCTCATGGGAGCCGGTATAGAGATACCGTTCCATGAGGCCATTGTTTTCGATCTGGACAGCGCCGGTGCTGACCGTTTTCTGGAGCAGCACTCGTCCAGTATATTTTTCATTGGAGAGCAGTTTGTCGATGGCTTCCCGATTCCATCTGGGTTTGCCGGTGGGGGAGGGAATACCCTGCCTTTCCAGACCAGCAGCAATTTTCCCAAGGCTGTCACCAGCAAGATACCGTTCAAATATCCAGCTCACCACCTTGGCTTCGTCCGGATTTATTTCCAGTTCTCCATCAGAATTGATCGTGTATCCGTAGCACTTGCGCTTTGCCATTTTGGAGCTGCCGTTCTGAAAGCCTTTCCGGAGACCGTTCTTGATTGCCTCGCTTTTTTGTATCACATTCATTATAATTTTCCTCCTACAAATAAAAATACCGCAGTAAAACTACTGCGGCACAAAGGTTTTATGCGATTATACATAAAAGTTGACAGACTACCCCCCTGGTGTAATCTGTCAACTTATCATGCAATAAGAGTCCAAAATCGATTTTTCATACAGACCATAGTTAATGCTTCAGCCTTAGCAAAGGCCACCCTCCGCCGATCCTTACGAATAATAACTACTCCAAATCATCCTGATTTTTGGTGTCCAAAACAACCTCTGCCAATTCACGCAACTTGTCCTGAAGGACTTTTTTGTCCGGAAGATAGAGCGTATAGTCAGCGACCAGGGTAGGAGACATCGTGCGACTCAACGCATATTCTACCACCGCGTCGTCCTTGCTTGCGCAGAGGATCAGCCCGACGCTCGGATTCTCGTTCGGCTTCTTTACATCTCTATCCAAGGCTTCCAGATAAAAATTAATCTGTCCAATATGCTCAGGCTTAAATTTTCCAATCTTCAGCTCAATCGCTACAAGACAGGACAGAGCGCGGTTATAGAACAGCAAGTCGATATAGAAGTCTGTATTTCCAACTTGGACCCGATATTCCTCACCAACAAAGGAAAAGTCCCTGCCGAACTCCAGAATGAACTGCTTCAGATTTTCAATGATTGCCTTCTTAAAATTTCGCTCAGAATACTGTTCCGGCAAATCAAGGAATTCCAGAACATAGGTGTCCAAAATACTGCCGCGCACATTCTGGGGAGCCATTTCAGGAACTGGTTTTTGTGCAGACAGCATACAGCGTTCATAATATGCGCTGTCGATCTGCCGCTCCAATTCACGTTTGGAGTAATGCTCCTTAGCACAGAGTTGTAAATAAAAATGCCGTTCTTCCATGGACTTTGCACTGGACATGATTTGTAGGTGATTGGTCCAGTTGATTTGTGTCACCAGTGGTGTCACAAATTCATCATCCCTGTAAGTCTCATAGAATTGCTTCATGCGGTACAGTCCGCGGCGATTGAACCCTTTTACCTTTACGCCGCTTTGTGCGATGTAGGATGCGACCTCATCGATGACCTTATCGCCAAATGTCGCATTTGCGCAGAGGTCAGACAGGTATTCGCCCACATCCCAATACATCCGAATCAATTCCGCATTAACTGCCCTGAGTGCCCGACTGCGGGTATCTTCAATAATGGAAATGATTTTATCAAAATTGTGACCCTGCGGAGTTAACTGTTCACTCATTTTACGGTCTCCTCGATCCGATCCCGGCTTATGAGCCAACCCAGTAACCGGCTGCACCCGGCCAGCACATCCTGCCAGGTAGTTTCAAAATCATCTGTGTACCATGGGTCGGCCACATCGCTGGGGCGGTCGGTAAACTCCATCAGCAGGTGCATCTTGCCATCGAAATCGCCGCCGCAGATGCGGTGCATGTTCCGCAGGTTGGCCTGATCCATTCCGATCAGAAGGTCGTACCGCTCGTAGTCCTCGTTCCTCAGCTGTCGGGCTATTTTGCCTGCACAGTCGATGCCATGCTCTGCCAGCTTGCGGCAGGCCGGAGGATAGACCGGATTGCCGATCTCCTCGGTGCTGGTGGCCGCGGACTCTATGTGGAATCGACTCTCCAGCCCCGCTTTTTTCACTAAGTCCTTCATCACAAACTCGGCCATCGGGCTGCGGCAGATATTCCCATGGCAAATAAAAAGGATATTGATCATCTGCTGTACACTCCATGCTGGCGGTATTTACTTCAGTATAGCACATTTCGTCCGTGAAGTCGAGGACGATTTCCAGATGTGCATGATCCGCGATCCTCTGCTGGAGTTCCAGCTTCGACCAGCCGAACTGCCCAGCCGCTTTGATGTACCATGCCCGCTCCTGGGGAGTCAGCTCCGCCTCCAGAATAACCACGTTCTGCGTCCAGCCGATGGTCATGGCCTCAGCCAGCACCTCTGGTGCGC
>OFFR01001477.1_pt1 | contig 10070 bp, 8 predicted proteins | sample 1521421 | NCBI WGS metagenome assembly OFFR01 (sample SAMEA3504087, study PRJEB24116) | mouse gut metagenome | biome: mouse gut; feature: mouse-associated habitat; material: faeces | place: Denmark | collected 2011 | reverse complement strand
CATCGCTGGCAGCCACTTATTGTCTTATGCCTGCTCTTCCACGCTGCCTACACGTCATCCCCGGTAAGGCTCCGCGTCCTCATAGACGGGTGGAAGCGGGCCAGTTGGGCACTTCCGGATTCTGGGGATTGCCGGTCCTGGCAAAGGCCATGACGGAGTCGAATATCAGCTTCTCCACCCGCTCCGTGACGCCCTGCTCCTGGGTGTAGGGGGCAAGCTCCGTGTTGTGGAAGAAATAAGGGATGTCCGCGCAGTGCCAGGGCGTCCTGCCGCCGTCGAAGTTCATGTCCAGGTTGAACAGGTAGGGCCGCCCTGGTTTTGATGTACTCGATCTCCGGCCCCCGGAACATGAAGTCCATGGTCATGATGTCCACCGGATTCCTTTCCGGATATGCCTTTTGGAACAGCCGGATCAGTTCCCCGGCCTCTTCCGTCCCCACTTCTTCCTCCACGAAGGCTGCGCCTGCCTCCGGTGTCATCTCCCGGCGTTTATAGGGTGTGGGAGCGAAGGAGCCGAATTCCCCGAACACACTGCCCACCATCAGGGGCACATGCTCCGTCTCCTTCCGGAATCCGTTGGCCACAGGCTCGCCCAGGTAAAATGCGTTGGGATGAGGAGAGCCGCCCACATATTCCCCTGCTTTTTCCAGGGCTGGCTTCACCTTGTTGTAGGCCGCCGCCAGGGCGTCGTAGGGCACCGTCTCCAGCGCCTTCACATCCTCCGCCTTCAGCTCTTCCATCAATGCCCGGACCAGTTTCTCGCCGTTTCCCCCGGCGTCTGCCAGCGCGCCTCCGATGACGCCGCTCATGTTGATGCCCTTGGCATACAGACCGTCTGCCGCCGGTGTCTGCAGCAGGGTGGTCACCTTGGCCCCGCCGCCGGACTGCCCGAATATGATCACATTCTCCGGATCTCCGCCGAAGCTTTCGATGTTGTCATGAATCCATTTCAGCGCCGCCACCAGATCGTCGGTTCCCGCGTTTCCGGAGTTGGCATATTCCTCTCCAAAGGGAGACAGGTCACAATAACCCAGAATATTCAGCCTGTGGTTCACGGACACTACCACCACCTGGCCCAGTTTACACATGTTCTCGCCCTCATAGGCAATCTGCTCGATGGAGGAGCCTGCGAAAAAACCGCCCCCGTGAAGCCACACCATCACCGGGCGCTTTTCCCCGTCCAGACCCGGACTCCAGATGTTCAGGTTCAGACAGTCCTCGTCCATGACCCAGAACCGATGGGGCACCATCAGCTCGCCTCCGGGTTTGGGCAGATCCAGAAGGGGACATACACAGCCGTAGCTGACAGCCTGGAACACGCCCTCCCAGGGTTCCACCGGTTCCGGCGCATGGAATCTTCTGGCTTTTGCATAGGGGATGCCCTTGAAAATATACATGTCGTCGTAAAAGTACCCTCTCACTTTTCCTTTTCCGGTCTCCACCACAGCTGTCTGCTCATCATAGATAAATTTTTTCTCCATACTTACCGCCTCCGTTTTGTTATATTTGATATATTGTTATTTCCCGGATTTCTTTCCCGGTTTTTGGTTACTGTTTTGTCTGCAGGCACCTTTCCTCCCGGCAGCATGCCGCCTCTTTATATCACCTTTACGGCTTCCAGGGCCTTGTATTCTTCTTCTGTCTTGCCCAGAAAATCCAGAAGGATTTTCCTGTTATCCTCCCCCAGCACGGGGGAGGGCTTCCTGGTCACATTGGGCCTGGTACCCATCAGTTTTACCGGATTCCCGTTCAGCACAATCTTTCCCATCACCGGGTGGGTGGTCTCTACCAGCATCTCCCTGTCCACTGCGATATGGGCATCCTGGAAAATATTTTTCAGGTCATAGATGGGCCCTGCGGGAATCCCTTCTTTCAGCAGAATGTCCGTCACTTCCATCACGGATTTCCCCCGGGTCCACTCTTCGAAGTATTCCTTTAAAACCAGATTATTCTCCACTCGCAGGGGTACCGTCAGGAATCTTTCATCCTCCGCCAGTTCCGGCCTGCCAAGGATATTTCTGCAGAAATGCTCATACAGTTTCTGATTCCCGCAGCCGATTACCACATAGCCGTCCTTCGCCCGGTAGGTATCGTAGGGGGCGATGGCCTCATAGGAATTTCCCCGGCGCCCGGGCACCCGGCCTGACACGGAATAACGCTGTACGGCCTGCTCCAGGCTGGCCACCACACAGTCTGTCAGGGCCACGTCCACTCTCTGCCCTTCCCCGGTAATGCTCCTTGCGTTCACGGCAGCCAGGACACCTATGGTCAGATTCAGTCCCCCCAGAATATCCCCCATGGCATTGCCGGAACGGGTGGGGGGATCCCCTTTCTGCCCCGTGATGCTCATCAGTCCGCCCATGGCCTGGGCAATGATGTCGTATCCCGGTCTGTCATGGTAACGCCCGTAACTGCCAAAACCGCTGACGGCCCCGTAAATCAGCCGCGGATTTACTTTTTTCAGTTCCTCATAGCCAAGACCCAGCCGGTCCATGACGCCGGGACGGAAATTCTCGATCAGAATGTCTGCCTTTTCCGCCAGTTCCCGGAGGATTTCTTTTCCCGCTTCCTGTTTCATGTCCAGAGTCATTCCATATTTATTTCGGTTCAGATTGGAATAGTACAGGCTCTCCCCGTTCAGATGGGGAGCGTAGGCCCTGGCGTCGTCACCTTTTCCCGGCATCTCTATCTTGATGACCGTGGCGCCCAGATCCGCCAGCATGGCCCCGCAGAAGGGACCGGCAATCACACGGCACAAGTCAAGCACCACCAGATTTTCCAAAGCCGCATGTTCCGCCATTTTCAGCACTCTCCTTCTGCCACTTCAATCTTCATCCGCAAAAAGGCGCTCCCCATGGACTTTCCAAGACTGTCAAGCCGCAGGGAATGCGTGGCGCCGCCTCCAAGGGCATGCTTCATGACAAAATTAAATCCCTGCAGGGAGGGCACATCGTAGCGTATGATTTCACCCCTGACCATATCGCCGAAATAAGCCTTCACCCGTTCCGGCGTCACCTCCCTGGCAATAATGCCGTAATACTCCGGCTTCCTGGCAAAGACACACACATTGCTGGTATCCCCCTTGTCCCCGGATCTGCCGTGGGCAATCTGATTCAGATATATCTCCATACTGGCTGCACCTCCTTTTATGCTATCCCACCTTCAAAATATGGCTCTCTAACTTTACCGCGTCCCTGGGTATCAGGCAGGGCCACAGCCCCAGCACTTCCTGTACCTTGGCCCTGCCGCCGAAAAAGCTCGCTCCGGGCGGGCCGTTCAGCTGCAGCGGCGCAATCTCCGGCACCAGTTTGTAAGCCTCCTCTTTGGTCAGTGTCCGAACGGCGATACGCATCACCACTTCATTTAAATCTTTCAGTTTCTCCGGATCCATCTCCGCCACCCCCAGATGCAGGGCGTTTACGCCGATATAGTCAATCCGGATTTCCTCCGCCGCCAGATTCTTACGCGCAAGCTTCTTCCGGATAATATCCGCAGCGTACTGTGCTTTCTCATAGGCATCCGGCCAGGCAAAGCTCAGCATCCCCGCCACCTTGTACCCGGCGTGGTACCCCAGGGAGAGCTTCAGCATCCCGGGACGCTCTTTGCCCCGGATATTTCCCACCCTGACCCGGTTTTCCCCGGTCTGGGTCAGGGTTGCCTGGCTGATGTCCACCGTCACGTCCGGGGTCAGATAATTGGCAGGATCATGCACCTCATAGAGAAACTGCTCTTTGCAGGACTGTTCACAGATCACGCCGCCGCAGTCCGGGGCCTTTGTGATGACAAAATTATCTTCCGTTACCTCTGCAATGGGAAATCCCAGTTCGTCCATCCCGGGCACGTCCCTCCAGCCGTAGTCATAGTTTCCGCCGGCTCCCTGGCCCCCGCATTCCAGCAGATGCCCTGCCATGATGCCCCTGGCCAGATTATCCCAGTCGTCTGCCTCCCAGTCCAGTTCATACATGCAGGGTGCCAGAAACAGGGCAGAATCCGTGGAACGTCCCGTGACAATCATGTCTGCCCCCTGCTTCAGACAGTCCAAAATGGGCTCATGTCCAAAATAGACATTGGCGTGAAAAACCTTGTCCTGAATTTCCCGGAAATCTCCCCCATCATCCATATTCTCAAAGGAAACGCCTTCCCGCAGAAGCTGCGGGATCCGGTCCGAAATCTCGTCCCCGGTCACATAACCGATTTTCATCCCTCCCAGTCCCTGTTCCCATGCCTGGGCCGCCAGGGCCGCCACCAGCTCTTCGATATTCATGCCGCCCGCATTGGTCAGTATTTTGATCTGCTTTTCATAGGCCTCTTTTCCGCACTCCCTCATCATGTCGATAAAGTCCCTTGCATATCCTGCCTTTGGATTCTTCTTCTTTTGCCTGGCCATAATGGACATGGTCAGTTCCGCCAGATAGTCGCAGGCCATGTAATTGATATTGCTGTGTCGGACCATATGTATGGCGGCGTCATTGCTGTCTCCCCAGAAGCCCTGTCCTCCTCCGATTATCACTTTTCCCATAGCGCCCTCCTTACAGTGTAATCTATCTTTTTCCTCTTTTCAAGGGGGTTTAACGTTTTAGTTTTTTTGTCTCATTATGATACCTTTTTATATCCCCTTTGTCAATCCTTCCGTTTAACCTATTCACTGTCAAAAGATATCTTATTACCCGGCAGAATGTCTTCCCCTGCTTTTCCGGCTCTATTTTTCTTGACCAATGTTCCGTTTCGTTGTAGCATACTAACAAGAGCTCAATCGTTCATCCCTGCCGTCTCCGGGCCGTTTCCCAAAAGGCCGGGCGGATCCCCGGTGTCCGTCTCCCGCAGACTCTCCCGGAAAGTCCTGCTCCCACTGGCTTTCTGCAGGCCGGCAGCCGGAATGAACCGCCGGAAACACATCACCACAGCCAGGAAGCCTTACTTTGACCACTTGAACAGGAGCGTTATTATGGTTACAATCAAAGAAATTGCCCGGGAGGCAAAAGTATCTCCCACCACTGTCTCCCTGATACTGAACAATAAATCCAAAGAACGGAAAATATCTGCCCTGACGGAACAGCGGGTACTGCAGATCGCGCAGCGCCTGGGATATCTTCCCAATCTCCAGGCCATAAGCCTGAAAAAAGGGGGAGGCACGTTTTCCTACCGAATCCTCATCTTCTGGGTGGCAGACACCCGGGCCCAGACCATGCTGCGCTTTTTCCGGGGCATCGAGGCTGCCATTGAGAGGGAAAGTCTTCCCTTCGAGGTTCTGCTCCAGTCCTACAGACCCGGTGCGCTCCGGTCTGCCATGAAGGATGAGCTGCTTCTTTCCTGCCACGGTATCCTTGTGTGCAATGCGGCCGAGGAGGATCTGGAATATCTGGAGGCCGGCAGCTTCCCCCGTCCCCTCATCCTCTACAACCGGTATTCCAGGAAATATTCCAGTGTGGTCATGGATGACCGTTCCATCGGCTCCATACCCGGGGAAATCTTCGCTTCCCACGGCAAAAAGCATCCGGCGGTGGTCACCACCCTGCCCACATTCAGCGGCATGAGCATCCGGCAGAATCTCTTCGCCTATACCTGCCGTTCCAGGGATATGGACGAACCCCTGGTCTATTGCTGTGAACCTACCGCCAGAAGCGGCTATGAGAAAACCCTGGAACTTCTCAAGGCCCATCCGGAGACGGACTGCATCCTCTATATGCGGGAGGGGCTGGCCCTGGGATCCCTCCGGGTCTTTTCCGAGCTGAAAATCCCTTTCCCCGGGAATCTGGAATTCATCGCCATCGGGGACTCTGCCCTGGACATCAGCGAAGTCTGCACCCCCGCCTTATCCGTGGTGCATCTTCCCCTGGAGACGGTCGCCTCGGAATGTACCCGGCTCATGCACCGTCAGATGCATGCCTCCGGATGCGGCATAACCTCCAAAGTGATACCTGTCACCTATATTTCACGGGAAAGCTGTCCCGATCAAATATGACAATATTTTCCAATGGGCAGGGAAGAAGGGGCGCAATCCAGCAGGGGAATGCTCTTCTCCCCTACCCGCCGCGCAGCCCGTACGCTGCTTTAGCGGCATAATTCCGGGTGCGAAGAGTCGCACTTTGTATACGGGCCTGCGCAGAAAAAGGGGACACTTCCCGCGAAGTGTCCCCCAAAAAAACGTTCTTTTTTGTCTGATCCGGCGATTAATTCAATGCTGCCAGATATCTTGCATACTGTCCCTGCTTCACAGTGAGTACCTCTGCCAGGTTCAGTGCATCCAGTCCGGTGATATAGCTGTCAAACTGATCCATTCCCTTGGTACCTGTGATAAATGCAGTTGCGTTCTCGTTTACGTAAGTCTCGATGTCGGTCATGTAAGTATTGATTACGGAAGACTCCTCATCCGTCGCATATACAAACGGCCAGGGATCTACCACGTACTGTCTCTGCCAAGCGTTGCATTCTGCGTGCCAGTCAGCCACCAGCACATCCGTGGACTCTACGGACTGCTGTGCGGGGAATACGAAGGAAGGATTGATTCCCAGCTGCTGCAGCCAGTCATTGTCATTTGCCTGCTCTGTGAAAGATTTTGATCCATCCGCGTTCACAGTGTAGCTCTCGCCCTCAATACCCCACTGATACATGGTCTGGCAGCTTTCACTCATGGCATAATCCAGGAATCTGCATGCCAGTGCAATGTTGGAAGATTTAGAGCTGACGCCGAACATATTTCCCAGTTCCACACGTCCTACATAGTATCCTTCAAAATCTCCGGAAAGAGGAGCCGCGCCCACAAAAGCGGTTTCCTTTGTTCCGTCATAGCCGGGAAGGGCAGGGCTGAAAGTCATGGACATGGACCAGCTGAAGTCATAAGTCACGCCTGTGGTGTCATTTGCAATACGTGTGGTAATCTGGTCTCTGTCAAGGGAAGTATATTCCACTTCCAGAAGCCCTTCATTGTATAATCCGTTCAGGAATTCCAGATATGCTTTATACTTTTCGCTGTCTGCTGCGGCATAGGTCACATTGCCGCTCTCATCTGCCTGGAATCCGCTCACAAGATCAAGTCCGAAAGCAGGTCCGAACATATAGGGCAGGAAAGACGACATAATACTCATGGGAATTTCATCACTTGCATCCCCGTTGTCATTCATGTCATTCTCCTTATAATAACGGAGCAGTTCCACAAACTCATCCAGGGTGGTAGGCGCTTCCTTGCCTGCCTTGTCCAGCCATTTCTGGTTGTACATCAGCACCGGCTGATAGTCCTTGCCCACATTGGTTCCGGGAACATAGTAAATATGTCCGTCTTCTGCCGTCAGCTCAGCCTTGATGACGGGATTTGCATCCAGCCATTTGGTGAAATTCGGCATTTCGTCAAAATGTGTATCCAGCGGCTCAAAAATCCCTGACTTAATGTAAGTCTGATTGGGATCCTGGTCCGGAAGCAGTATAATGTCTGCATCCGCCTGGCCTGTGGTAAGCATGGGCCCCACGGAATCGGCATAGGTGCCATAGTCATGCAAATCCCAGTCCACCTGGACACCGGCGTTGGCCACCACTGTCTCCACGATCGGAGCGCTCTTGATATCCACGGTAGTATAGTTTGATGTCTCGGCAAGAATCTTCAGTGTGGCGTCCGTATCCGTGATGGGAGCCTCTCCGGTATAAGTAAATCCGCCTTCACTTCCGCCGGATGCTTCCCCAGAAGCTTCTCCTGACGCTTCCTCTCCGGTCTCGCTTCCCTCTTCACTTCCGGCATCACTGGAAGATTCCCCGGAACTCGTCGTGCTTTCTTCCGAGCTGCCGTTTGCGGCATCGTTTCCACATCCTGTCAGGCATCCTGCCATCATGGCAGCAGCCAGTCCCAGAGCCAGCAATTTTCTCTTCTTCATTTTTCCATCCTCCTTATTTTACTCGCCTCGCGGCGTCTCTGCCGGCGTTTCCGCCGAACTTACCTTTGATGTATTTTAACTGTATTTGCACACAGCAACATCCTTTTTTCTATTTCCCCGGGGCAGGCCCTGCCCCCCGTACCGGACCGCGCATCCGCCGTCCCGTTACCCCTTCACTGCTCCCAGCATGGTTCCTTCCACCAGATACTTCTGGACAAAGGGCACCACCAGCATGATGGGTACCACCGACACCACGATACACACATATCTCACCTGCAAAGTGGACTGGCTGGCCGCCGCCATACTGATACTGGTGGTCTGCATGATCTCCGTGGACGCTTCCAGCAGGATTCGTCTTAAGAACAGCTGCAGGGGCTCCAGTTTCTTGTCGCTGATATACAGCATGGCGTTGAAGAAATCATTGTATCTTGCCACCGCATAATATAATGTCAGCACCGCCAGGGTGGGCTTGATCAGGGGGATTGCAATTTTATGCATGATCAGGAAATCATTGGCCCCCTCCAGTTCTGCCTCCTCAAACAATTCATCCGAGATAGATTCGAATGCGGAACGGCAGATCATCACATTATATGCACTTACCAGAACCGGCACCAGCATGGCAAGCCGTTTGTTGTATAATCCCAGGCTGGTCACCACGATATAAATGGGAATCAGTCCTCCCGAAAAATACATGGTAAACGCCAGCAGGAAGTTCAGCGGCTTTCGGAAGCAAAATGTCCTCTTTGACAGGGGATATGCCGCCAGGCAGGTAAACGCCACATTCAATATGGTACCTACAATGGTATAAAATATGGTGTTTCCATAGGATATCCACAGCTGCTCATATTTCAGAACGGTCTTCATGGCATCCAGGTTCAAATCCACCGGCAGAAGGGTCACCAGTCCTTTGTTCACCGCCTCGCCGGAACTCAGTGCCACACTCACCACATATAAAAAAGGATACACACAGACCAGCACCGCCAGCAGAAGCAGAATTGCCACAATACCGTCAAATATGTTGTCGCCTATGGTCTGGTTTTTGATTTGTTTTATCATGCCTTCAGTCCTCCTATTCCAGGTTTTTTATCTTTACCAGATTGAGGTATCCGTGACTTTACGGCTCAGCCGGTTTGCCAGAAATACAATCGTAAAGTTGACCACTGAGTTAAACAGGCCTACCGCCGTCGCATAACTGTAGTTATTGCTCTGAATACCCTGTCTGTACACATAGGTCTGGATCACATCCGCCGTCTCGTACACGGAAGGATTATAAAGGAGATATACTTTTTCAAAACCCACGCTCATCATATTTCCCAGGGTCATAATCAGCAGAAGGATGATGGTGGGACGGATGCTGGGCAGAATCAGATGCCAGATCACCTGGCGCTTATTCGCACCGTCCACCCGCATGGCCTCATGCAGATCCGGCGAAATTCCCATGATTGCAGCCACAAAGATAATGGAGTTAAACCCAAAACTCTGCCAGGAACCGGATATGACATATATGGGCCGGAACCATTCGGGCAGGCCCAGAAAATTTATGGCATCGATTCCCAGTTTTCCCAGCAGCTGGTTGATGATACCGCCGGAGGGAGACAGGAAGTTGTTGATCATACCGCAGACCACAACTGTTGAAATAAAATAGGGCAGATATGTACTGACCTGTATCACTTTCTGTAGTCGTTTCCCCCTTAACTGCGTCACCGCGACGGCAAAGATAATGGGAATCGGAAAGCCGAATATCAGGGAAAAGAAAGATAACAAAAATGTATTCCTCACCAGCCTCCACGCATACACGGAACCAAAAAACTGCTGGAACCATTTCAGGCCCACAAAATCACTGAAAAACAATCCCTCAAAACCGGAACCGATTTTATACTGTGTAAAAGCCATCCACAATCCTGTCATGGGAAGATAACAGAATATCAGGTAGTAAATCACTACCGGCAGAATCATGATAATCAGATACTTATCCCTTTTCAGGCTTTTTTTCCAGTACTTCTTCTTTTCTTCCTTCGTCATGGAAGGCTTCGCTGTTTTCCCTTTCATAACCAACCTCCTTACTGCCGCTGCCTGGCAGGTGAATAATCTGACATTACACCAAAACGCGGCAAATGTATAGTTTCAATATTTTCCTCCCAAAAACCGGCAACAGTCAAGACCACCGGCTTAGCCGGTGGCTTGCACTGCCCCTATAAGGGGCTTTTA
>OFFR01001476.1_pt1 | contig 10079 bp, 8 predicted proteins | sample 1521421 | NCBI WGS metagenome assembly OFFR01 (sample SAMEA3504087, study PRJEB24116) | mouse gut metagenome | biome: mouse gut; feature: mouse-associated habitat; material: faeces | place: Denmark | collected 2011 | reverse complement strand
CTGCAGCACCACGGACTCGGAGATCACCAGCTCCCCGATCAGATCCATCAGCTGGTCCATCTTGCTCACGTTGACGCTGATAAACGCGGCCTTTTCGCCCTTGGGCTTATCCTTGGCCAGCTTCTTCTGCCTGCCGGGCTCCTTGGACTGGATGACGAAATCGCCCGGCGTGATCTTGGGCGTCTCGGGTTTCTTCGCCTCCGCCTTGGCCTCATCGGCCTGCTTCGCCTCCTGCTTGGCCTCTATGACCTCCACGCTGGACTCCAGGTCGATCTGGGGCTGGGGCTGCGTGTCGCCGAAGTCAAAGCCCAGCAGGAACTGATTGGCATCGCACTCGAAGACGTCCACCTTCTCGATGTCGTATCCGACGCCTATCAGCTCCCGCACTTCCTCCTCGCTGCACTGTGCCTGGAGCAGGATGCGGAAGCCCTCTTTGATGATGGTCTCGCTGCACTTCTCGTCCGTGAGGAGATCCTCCGGAGAGTACAGGATGTCCTCCGCGATCTCCTTCAGGGCGTAAACGGTCTTGTACGCGTGTACATTGGCCATCTCCGTCTCCGGGAAGAAGTGGATGAAAATCTTGTAGAAGCGGCTGGCGGCGGTGGCCACGGGGGCGATGTAGAAATGCTTCGGCTCCTCATGGACATTCTCCGCGGCCGGGCCCTCTCCTTCCGCGCCTCCGTTCTTGATCTGGTTCAGGAATTTGTCCAAATCCGCGATGATGTCCGTGGCATCGCCGTCCGCGGTCTCGCCGTTACGAATCTTCTCCATTTCATTCGAGATGAAGTCCTCCACCTCCAGCACATGCTCCACCAGCTCCACATGGGGAACATTGTCCGGATGGGACTCCCTCAGATAGAAGAAGACATCCTCCAGTTTGTGTGACACAGCCGTGATATTGTCGAACATCATGATGCCGGATGAGCCCTTGATGGTATGCATGGTCCGGAATATCTCGTTGATGCTGTCCTCGTCAAAGCAGTCCGCATCCTTCTGTTCCAGAACAGTCTCCTGAAGCTGCTCCAGCAGCTGACCGTTCTCGAACAGATACATGTCCAGCATGCTTTCTGTGTTAAAATCTCCCGCCATATCTATCTCCTTTCCTGGGTGCGCAGGCAGCGCACTTTAATCTCTTAGCTGCCGATCAGATCAGGTTCAGCTTCTTCATCGCCTGCTCGAACCGCTCCTGATCGATGGGCTTTCCGGAGTATATGGTGCACCCCAGCTCAAACGCCATCTTCACGTTCTTCTCCTCGTTCAGGGCAGTGGTCATGATGACCTTCACTGCCTTGTCCGCCGGAATGTTCCTCTCCTTCTCCAGATTGCGGATGCCCATCAGCGCCTGATACCCGTCCATCACGGGCATCATGATGTCAAGGCAGACCAGGTCGTAGGGCTCCTTGTCCTCCAGGGCCATCAGAAACGCGTCCACGGCCTCCATGCCGTCCACCGTCACATCACACTCACCGTACTTCGCAAGAAAGCTTGCCATAAATTTCCTTGTCGCGAAATCATCCTCCGCCAGCAGAATCTTCATGTCTTTTCTCCTTTACATTTTATTCAACAACGCGTATGTCCTCTGGGCGATGTCCGTCAGCTTCTCCTGATATTCCACCGCCCCCAGGTCATATGCGACCTTCGGCATCCCATAGACCACGCAGGTGGATTCGTCCTGGCCGATCGTCCTGGCCCCCGCCTTGCGCATGGCCAGCAGCCCCTTCGCGCCGTCTCCGCCCATCCCTGTCAGGATGATGCCCACCGCGTCAGGCCCCGCCGCCTTGGCCACGGAGTCGAACAGCACCTCCACGGAGGGACAGTGCCCGTTCACCCTGGGCCCGGGCTTGATCTCCACCTGGTAGCCCACCTTCACCAGCCTCATGTGCCTGTCGCCTCCGGGGGCTATCAGCATATGTCCGGGCAGCACCCTGTCCCCGGTCTCCGCCTCCTTGACGCGGATCTGGCACTCGTCGTCCAGCCTCTTGGCGTACATCTGCGTGAATCCCGGCGGCATGTGCTGTACACAGACGATTCCCGGGATATCCGTGCCGAACTGCCGCACCACGGCGGAGGTGGCTTCCGTCCCCCCCGTGGAGGCGCCGATCGCCACCACCAGGTTCCCGCGGTTCACGGACATCCGCTCCGGGTTCGCGTGGTTCAGCATCACCGACTTCTTGATATTGCTGATCCTGGCGCTGGAGGCTATCTTTATCTTTACCAGGAGCTCGTTGCGGACGAAGTCCTCCAACTGCTTCCTGCTGGACACCGCAGGCTTGGCCACGAAGTCCACCGCCCCCGCGTTCATGGCATCGAACACCTTGTCGCTCAGGGAGCTGATCACCACCACGGGAAGCGGGTACTGGGGCATGAGCTTTCGCAGGAACTCGATCCCGTTCATTCTGGGCAGCTCAATGTCCAGCGTCATCACATCCGGCTTCAGCGCCAGGATGGCGTCCCTGGCCTCAAAGGGATCCCTGGCCGTCCCTACCACCTGTATCGCCGGATCCCTGCCCAGATTCTGGACCAGCAGTTCCCGGAACACGATGGAATCATCCACTATCAAAACCTTAATCGGCAGCATATATCACCCTGTCCCCCTCTTTGCTTTTCTATCCAATTTATTATCCCAATTATCTGTTCCAGCTTCTGCCCCCGGCCCCTGGCTCATTTCCGGAAAATGGAGGGCTGGATGATCTGGAACGGCGTACTGTTCCTGTCGATGGTCTCCGTGGTCCCGATGAACAGATAGCCCCCGGGCTCCAGCGCGTCATAGACCTTCTGCACCAGCTCCCGCTTCGTCTTGTCGTCAAAATATATCATCACGTTCCGCAGAAATATGGTATGCATTTTCCGCCGGAAGGGGAACGGATCCATGAGGTTGAACTGCCGGAAGATGACCTCGTCCTTCAACTCCTGCTTCACCTGATACTGGGTGCCTCCCGCAAGCTTATGGAAGAACTTCTTCCTCCAGTGCTCCGGGATATTCTTGAGCTGTTCGTCCGAGTAGATTCCTGCCATGGCTTTCTGCAGCACCTTGGTGGAGATATCCGTGGCCAGCACCTTGGTATCCCACTGGCTGTGCTCCATCCCGAAGAAGTCCGCCAGCACCATGGCGATCATATAAGGCTCCTCCCCCGAAGAGGCCGCGCCGCACCAGATCCGCAGATCCTTCCTCCCGGCTTCCTTCTGCTTCAGCCAGGGGAGCACCTGGCTCTTGAAAAAATCGAAATGCTCGAACTCCCTCATGAAATAAGTGTGGTTGGTGGTCAGGAAGTTCACCAGCATCTTCTCCTGATTGCCTGTGGTATCATGCTCCACAGCGTTCATGAATTCATCGAATGTCTTCCAGCCGCCCCTCTTAATATAATTCTCCAGCCGCCCATTTACAATGACCTTTTTCTGGTAAAGGTCGATTCCGTAGCGCTGCTTCATATGAGAGGCGATTCGTATAAATTCCTCATCCTTGATCACAGTTCATCTCACCTCCTGCCCCGTGGCCTGCACGGGCGCTCATATTCTTATACTGCATAACGCTGAATACTGCCTAATATAATCATGTGCTTGAACCAGTCAGCGTTATGCAGTCCGGTTTCACGGCAAGTAAAATCCTTAAGCAGTATAATATTGCTGTACGTCAATGAACCTACATCCGTCCTCCCGCCTCAGCATAGCTGACGGGATATCTTGCGGCATATCCGGAAAATATCCGGATTGAACTTTATCCCCGCCTCCCCCTCCAGGATCCGGAAGGCCTCTTCCCTGCTGTAGTGCTTCTTGTCCGTCAGGGCGCAGTAGGCCTGCACGATGGATACGATCTGCGCCGCCAGGGGAATGGCCTCCCCCGCAAGCCCCTCGGGATATCCGCTGCCGTCCCAGTTCTCATGATGGTAATGGGCGATGTCCACAGCCATGCGGACGAAGTCATTGTAGTCGCTGCCCACATGCAGGTCGCCCAGGAGCTTGGCGCCGATGGTTGTATGGGTCTGCACAATCGCCATCTCCCCCGCGTCCAGGGCTTCCGCCTTGCGCAAAAGCTCCAGCGGGATTCCGATATTGCCGATGTCGCAGAGCGGCGCCGCCAGCTCCACGGTATCGATGCATGCATCGGAAACCTTATCCTCGAACAGCGGGGAAAGCTGCATCCCCTGGGCCAGGATCCTGCAGTTCTCCTTCAGGCGCTCTATATGCGCCCCCCGGTAACAGGAATTCCTGGCGGCGATTCCCGCCAGGGCGTACAGTACGTCCTTCTTCTCCTGCTCGATTTGCTTGAGCTGCTCGCTCAGGGAGGCATGGAGCCTGTGGTTCATCTCCTCCAGCTCCATGCTGGCCTCATAGAGGCGCAGGTGCCCCCCCACCCTGGCCTGCACTACCTCCCCCAGCCGGAAGGGCTTCGTGATGTAGTCAGCCCCGCCCAGCGAAAAACCCTCAATGATATCTTTCGGATTATCGTATGCGGAAATGAAGATAATGGGGATATTTTTTGTCTTTTTATCGTTCTTCAATGCCCTGCACAGCTCATAGCCGTCCATTCCCGGCATGGAGATGTCGGACAGAATCAGCCGGGGGCGTGCCTCCCCGATCAGCTGCAGCGCCTCTTCCCCGCTGGTCGCCGCCACGGGACGGCAGCCCATGTCCTGAATGATCTCCTCCAGGATGCATCTGTTCGCTTCCAGATCGTCCACAATGAGAATCCTGGCCGCGCCTTTGTCCGCGTGCTCCATCCCCGGCACCTCCCTGCCTGCAGCCTCCCTGCTCTTCCTCAAATGTCAGACGCCGCGTCCGCGTCCCGGGCGGCTCCGCCCTGGCCCAGGCTGCTCTGGTACAGCCTGTCGAATTCCGCGGCCGTCTTCTCGTAGTCCCCCTTCTGGATCGCCATCTTGAGCCTCAGGGCCATGCGCCTGATGTCCGGCGGCGCGTCCGCGGTGAGCTGCCTCACCGTCTCCATGAACATCTCCGCCTTCTCCAGGTTCTCCATCTCCACGCTCAGAATCAGCTTCGACAGGTTCTTCTTCAGCGCTTCCCTGTTGGCGGGAGTGCCGTAACGCTTTAGCGCCTGGCCGTCCTCCTCATCGGCATCTGTATGAGCCATGCCGGAAAACGCTGCTTCAACGTCATCCGTAGGGGCACTGGGGGCCGTCTCCTCCCCGCAGTCCTCCACCCATATGGAGAACGAAAAGCTGCTGCCGCCGCCCTTCCTGCTCTCCACGTCGATGCCGCCTCCCATGAGTTCCACCAGCTGCCTGCAGATATTCAGGCCAAGCCCCGTGCCGCCGTACTTCCTGGAGATGGAGGCGTCCACCTGGGAGAAGCTCTGGAACAGCTTATCCCGGTCCTCCTCGGCGATGCCGATCCCCGTATCCGACACGATGAAGAAGATTTCCGCCTTGTCGCCCACCCTGGCGGTGAGCAGCGCCTGGACGGTGATTTTGCCCACCGCGGTGAATTTCAGGGCATTGGACAGAAGATTGTTCAGAATCTGCACGATGCGCAGTTCGTCCCCCACCACATACTCCGGCACCTGGGGCGATACGGTCAGGAAGAAATCCAGCCCCTTCTCGGTGATTCTGCTGATGTGTTGGGCCTTCACGTAATCCAGCATATTTCGAAAATGGAATTTCCGAAGCTCCAGGGTGAACTTCCCCGCCTCCAGCTTGGAAAAATCCAGGATATTGTCGATGATTTTGTTCATGTCGCCGCAGCAGCGCTCTATGAGCTGCAGGGCCTTCTCGGTGCGCCCCTCCTCCAGGGGCCCGCCCAGGAGCTCCCTGACATTGCCCAGGATGCCGTTCACAGGCGTGCGCAGCTCATGGGTCACATTGGCCACGAATTCCGACTTGACCCTGGCCGCCTGTCTGGCCTCCTCCCGCACCTGTTCGATCTCCCTTCCCAGGTGCTCCTGCTCCAGGATATCGTTGGCCATGCAGACGAAGATGCCTCTGGCCTGATCCCGAAGGAATCTGGCCTCCACCGGAAAGCAGGTACGGTTCCTGCGGTACATCACCAGATGGGGCTTCTCCTCCCCCTCCGGGATGCCGGATACGCTCCCCGGGAATCTGAAGACGCCGGGAAACACCTCCCCCATCTGCCTGCCCCGGAGGCTGTCCTCCGCGCCCTCCGGCGCGTATCCCAGCCTGCTCCTGGCAGCGGCATTGGCATAGGTAATCTCACCTGTCCCGTCAAACATCAGCACCATCTCCAGCGCGTCCTCCACGGGAAATGCGCCCGTCCAATCCTCTCCCATATCGTCCCTCCGCCGGCATCTGTTTTCCCCATAAATGAAAACAGCCCAACAATAGAATTCCCGCTTCGCGAAAATTCTATTGTCATGAATGAAAACAGCAGCAGAAGCGTCATCCCCACTTTGCTGCCGTTCCTATTGCAATAACTAGGACGCTCCCAGCATTTCCATGATATTGTGGAAATCTTCCCTGGCAAGCCTGAAGCATTCCAATATATCCGGCGCGAACTGGCCGCATTCGCCGTTGGTAATCATCTCGAACGCCTTCTCCTCCGAGAAGGAACTCTTATACACTCTCGGGCTTACCAGTGCATCATAGACATCCGCTATGGCGACGATCTGCGCGCTGATGGGGATATCGTCTCCGGCCAGGTGATCCGGATACCCCCTCCCGTCCCACCGCTCATGATGGTGGCGGCAGATTTCATAACAGAAACGGTAGAATTCGCTGGTCCTGTCCTTATAGAATTTCTCCAGGATGTCGCAGCCGATGGTGGTATGCGTCTTCATGATGTCGAATTCTTCGTTGGTCAGACGGCCCGGCTTCAGCAGGATGGTGTCCGAGATGCCGATCTTCCCGATGTCATGCATGACGGACGCTCTGGATATCCCGTCCACCGTCACGGGGGTCAGGCCGTACTTGGGAAAATGCTCCATCAGGTGGTTCGCCATGATCCGGGTGTAGTACTTGATGCGCTTGGTATGGTCCCCGGTCTCCGCGTTCCGGGACTCCACCACGGTACTCAGGGCATCCACCATGAACTCGTTGGTCTCCCTGATTTCCTTCTCCTGGGCCCTAATGGCGATCTCCTGCTCCTTTAAGCGCCGCTCCATGTTGCGCTTGTTCTGGTACAGCTCTATGATATTCTTGCTGCGGCGCCTCACGATATGGGTCAAGAAGGGCTTATGTATCACGTCCGCCACGCCGAAGTCATAGGCCCTGCCCTCACTGTCCTCAATGCTCTCCCCTGTGATAAGTATTACAGGGATGGCTTCCAACAGTTTCTTCTCCTGCATATGCTCCAGCACCTTGAAGCCGTCCATGATGGGCATCACCACATCCAACAGGATCAGTACGATATTTTGATTCCTATCAATCTGCTCCACTGCCTCCAGGCCGTTCCCCGCCTCCAGCAGTTCATACTCGTCCAGGCTGTCCTCGAACATCTGCATGAGTATGATACGATTTATTTCCTCGTCATCGACAACCAGTATCTGCTGCTTATCCATCTCTCCACCATTATTTCTGAATGTATTCGTTACGAAATCATGATACCACTTTCCAAAAAGAATGTCAATTCATTAAAGCTTTGCAGCACAAAAAGAAAATGCACAAAATTAAACCCTTCCAAGGCCATATTCTATAGACAAATGCCCTGTAGCTGTGGTAAATTAGAATTACTAAAAGAGGTGAATTATGGATACATATACATTTCAGGACATATTCGACATGGATTTCCTGCAGAAGCTGATAGATTCCCTGTCCGTGGCGCTGCAGGTGGGCATCAGCATACGCGGCCCCAAGGGCGAGCGCTTCACCAAGGACAGCGACTACTGCCGCTTCTGCCGGGACGTGGTGAAGAAGTCCCCGGTGGGCAGGGCTCGGTGCGACCTTTCCGACAGGGCCTTAAGCGCCCACAATGACGAAAAACCATATATCTGCCACTGCCAGTCCGCCGGGCTCACCGACGCCAGCGTCCCGATCATCGTGGAGGGCAGGCATCTGGCCAGCATTTTGGTAGGGCAGGTGCGCCTGGCGGAGGACGTGCCGGAGGAGGAGGAATACCGCACCAATGCCCGCATCCTCCAGCTGCTTGCGGAGATTTTCAAAGATGGCAATCTCCTCTGGAGAGCTGAGGTCCGCCATTTTCATCCGGGAGCGGTAAGCGGAGGCGATATCGGGCACCTCAATCTCCGCGTCGCCGCTGATCTGGGCCAGGCAGGCCAGCCGCCAGCCGGCGGCGTACTCCTCGCTGGTGATGTGGCGGTTGATGGGGGCGTCCAGACTGCCGGAGGCCAACCGGACCCGGCATTTGCCGCATACGCCGTTGCCGGAGCAGGGGGCGTCGATGGCCACATTGGCTTTCCGGGCCACATCCAGGAGCTTTTCACCGGGGTTGGCGTCGATCGTCACCGGATTGCCGGTTTCAAAGCGGAAGGTGATGGTAAACATAGTAAATAACAGCCCTTTCTCAGGATTTCGACTCTGCTGGAACATATTATACCGGTCCGGCGGCGGCTTGTCAAGGATTCAGCAATCTGCTTCTCCGAAAAACCCGGCGAAAAATTCTCCTTGACTTTAGTACGAAACCGGATTATAATAGGGTGAGCTGCAATTAGTACGATTTCGTACTGAAAGAAGGAAAAGAAGGAAACGGAGGACGGGGAATGGATCAGGAGCTTCACCGACTGAACCGGCGGATCGTTGCCGCCACCAGCGCCTCGGACGGCGCATACTACCGCTGGGCGGTCCGGTCCGGGGTCACGCCGCATACCCTGGACCTGCTCTATGCGCTGGATGACGGACAGCCTCACTCCCAGAAACAGATCTGCGAGGAGTGGGCGATCCCCAAAACTACCGTCAATACGGTGGTCAGAGCCTGCCGGGAGGCGGGATATATCACCCTGGAGCCCATGCCGGACCAGCCCCGGCAGCAGCAGCTGTGCCTCACCCCGGCGGGAACGGTCTACGCCCGGGAGGCGCTGGCGGAGCTGTACGTTCTGGAAAATCAGGCCATGGCGGCGGTGGTAGAGCGGTATGGGCCGTCGTTTGTGGATGCCCTGGAGCTGTACTGTGCCTCCTTCCGGGAGGCGTTGGCGGCAAATCTGTCAGAGAAAGAGGAAAACGATTCCATATGAGGATCCAATTATCCGAACACTTTACTTATGGGAAGCTCCTGCGCTTCACCTTCCCGTCTATCGTCATGATGATCTTTACCTCCATCTACAGTGTGGTAGACGGGGTATTCGTGTCCAATTTCGCCGGGAAGACCCCTTTCGCGGCCATCAATCTCATCATGCCCCTGCTGATTATTGCCGGCGCTCCGGGCTTCATGGTGGGCGCCGGAGGCTCCGCCATTGTGGCAAAGACCATGGGGCAGGGCAAGCCGGAGCTGGCGAACCGGCATTTTTCCTTCCTGGTCTGCGCTGCCGCTGTAGGCGGCGCGGCAGTAGGCTGGCTGGGCGCGGCCTTTGCCCGCCCCATTGCGTCCGCCCTGGGGGCGGAGGGAGAGATGCTGGAGTACTGCGTACTGTACGCCCGGATCATCCTGGCGGCCAACCCTTTTTTCATCCTGCAAAACATGTTTCAAAGCTTCTTTGTTGTGGCGGAGAAGCCCAAGCTGGGTCTGTATGTCACCGTAGGAGCCGGCCTCACAAATATCCTGCTGGACGCGCTGCTGGTAGGCGTGTTCCGCTGGGGCGTGGCGGGAGCGGCCATTGCTACCATTCTCAGTCAGGCGGTGGGCGGTCTGACCCCCGCCGCTTACTTCCTTCGGAAGAACGACAGCCTGCTGCGGCTGGTCCGCCCCCGGTTTGACGGCCGGGTGCTGTGGAAGACCTGCACCAACGGCTCCTCGGAGCTGATGAGCAACATTTCCGGCTCCGTTGTGTCCATGCTGTATAACTTCCAGCTTCTGCGGCTGGCGGGGGAGGACGGCGTTGCGGCCTACGGGGCCATCATGTATGTCAACTTCATATTCCTGGCCATCTTTATCGGCTATGCCATCGGTTCCGCTCCGGTCATCAGCTACCACTACGGTGCGGGGCACAGCGATGAACTCCACAGCCTGCTGGTAAAGAGCGCCTTACTTACCGAGGCAGTGGGCGCAGCCATGGCAGGACT
>OFFR01001475.1_pt1 | contig 10080 bp, 14 predicted proteins | sample 1521421 | NCBI WGS metagenome assembly OFFR01 (sample SAMEA3504087, study PRJEB24116) | mouse gut metagenome | biome: mouse gut; feature: mouse-associated habitat; material: faeces | place: Denmark | collected 2011 | reverse complement strand
CGCAATGGACTTTTTGTAGGGGACTCTATTACAATTGACGTAAAAGAAGGGCTCTACCAGCCGACAAATACGCCGCATAAGATATGGGACGAGCCGATTGAACTTGAAATTGTAGGGCTGTTCCATATGAACTTTACACAGCAGGATTCTGGCTGGACAAGCGAATACGGTTATATGGAAAATAATATTTATGTAGATCAGGATACACACGGACGAATTGATAAAATCATAAAAGACAACTGGCAGGGCGAACTCATTGACATTGGTTATCCGGAAGTAATATTTTTTGTAGACGATCCCAAAAAAACAGATTCTATTATTCGGCAAATAAAAGAGCGAACCGACATTGATACCGACAGGCGGCGCGGCGGTCATTCTTTTTTTACTGATGAAACTGATTATTCGGGGACGGATGCATGAATTTGGGATATTGCTTTCCATAGGAATAAAAAAGAATAAAATTGTCGGACAGACGCTGCTGGAATGCCTGACTATATCTACGTTAGCGCTGGCCCTTGCCGTCTTTTTATCCGGCTCGTTGGCGTCTGTCTGCTTCCATACCGCAGAACGGCTTACGGCGCCGGATTCACAGGAGGAAGCATACCGCGTATCGCTGAGGGAAGGCATGTTCCCGGAAATGGACAAGGTAACCTCTGATGAAGTGGCGCTTTCCGGAGAAGTTACCATCCAAACAGCAATATCACTTATCCTGCTTGTAAGCGGTATTACTGCAGCAAGCGCATTTCTGGCTTCCATCCAGATTTTTGAAATGGAACCAACGCGGCTTTTGCGTTCTATGTAGCCAATAACGTAAATAACGCCTCTTTCACTCGTCCCTTTGGGCTTTTTTACCATTTTGCAGGCTGTCCCGACACTCGCCGGGGGACAGCCCGATCTGTTTTTTAAACACACGAATAAAATAACTGGTATCATAATATCCGCACATCTCGCAGACCTCCTCTAAAACCATCCCCGGATGCGAAGCCAGCATCCAAGCAGCTCTTCCTCAGACGAGGCAAGCCCTATACCGCGCTGCAGCTTTACCTGTAATTTTTTTAAAAATTCCGCGTCGTAATACCCGTCCGAAAACTCCAGCAGCTTTAACGCATACAGGCACACCTTTTCCATATTGGACTGCGGCGTCTTGTTCTTCACCATATAAGATAAAACCGTCAGAATATCTCCGGTCAAATCCTTTAACTGCATCGTATATCACATTTTTTCCGGAATCATCCGTTTTACCTCCCAAAAGGATTTGCGTCTGCCCCACAACCAGCCCCTGTTGTAAACGGTAGCTTGCCCCAAAATCCTCATTCTTCCCGCCGCAGCTGACCGACGCAAGCGCCCAGTCCTCCGTCCTCCCGTTTCGCCTCCCGGCATCCGCCAAACATAAAGATCTCTAATAACGCATATATTCACCCTCGTGCTCCCGCAGCCACTGTTTGCGTTCCCGGAAGTCAGGCAGGACTGCTTCCACCTCTTTCCAAAAAAATACAGAATGGTTCATCTGTTTTCTGTGCGCAAGTTCATGAACCACCACATAATCCTGGATTCGATGCGGCATCAGCACAAGCTTCCAGTTCAAATTCAGATTGCCTTTTGAACTACAGCTTCCCCAGCGTGTTTTTTGTTCCCGGATGGCAATCCGGTTTACAGATACCTGCATAATGCCTCCATAATACCGTACTTTTTCGGAAAGCGCGGCCCTTGCATACTCGCGCAGCCATCCGACGGCCGCCATACGGTAAGCCTCCTGGCTGCCGGTTATTCCCGAAACCATGCACAGCTGGCTCTCCCCGTTTTTCGTCTGCTTTCGGTAAACGCGGATGTGTTTGCCGTCGCGGCTTTTTATCTGTTTTAAACAGATACTACCGTCGCCAAGCGGCAGGACGGCTCCGTTTTTATATATGAAACGATCCATTTTCTCTCCTGACGCGCCAAAGGCAGCCGATCCGAAAATCCGCTGCCAGCGCTGTTTTTTATTCTGTTTTAATAAAACAGCGAAAGTATAAACCCTGCCGCCTGAAACAAAAGCTTCTCAAACGGAATCCCTCAGACTCTTTCCGGCATAATTACCGCCGCTACAATATACGCCACCAGGCCGCTTCCCCAGCCAAAAATCAGCGCAATGCACAACAGCCTTACAATCGTCGGATCGATGTTAAAATATTCTCCTATTCCTCCACAGACACCGCATAATACCTTATTCGTCGATGATTTATATAATCTTTTATCCATTTCTATTCCTCCTCTACCTCTACTACTATTTCCCCTATGCCGCATTTCAATTCAACATCTACGCCGCTGCCATGGTAGATTTCCTTGTCCTCGGCAAAAGCCGAATAATTTTTTCCATTTAAAGTGACCGAGCCAAGATCACAGGAAACCGTATAATCATAATCCTCTTCCCTGCCCACAAGCCCAAGTTTGATACGTCCCATACCGCAATCTGCCGCAAGCCCTTCCAGCACTTTTCCGTTCAGCTCCACTTCACCCAGCCCGCAGGCAATATCAAGCGTATTCGTATCAAACCTTGAAATTTCAATCCGGCCGGCATCCACAGAAGCCGAAAAATCATCTCCTGCCGTAACCTGCTTTGCCGTAAGTTCTCCGGCATCGACTTCAAATTCCACTTCATCTGCCGAAACAGCATGGGATATTTCTATTTTACCAGCATTTGTTTTAAATGTCACCTCTTCAAACCGTTTCCCTTTTGGTATTGCTATGGTTACCTTTATTCCTTCTTCTGACAGGATACCGTTATTCCATATAGAATGCGCGGTCTCGTCAGTCAGTTCAGCCAAGCCGTCTTCCAATTTGCATTCGTAACGATAGCGTTTGGGCGCGTCTACTATAATTTCGATTTGGTCCGAATCGCTGTCTGCCACCACTACTTTTCCGTACTTAATATCAACCGATAACTGTGAAACCTGATCCGCCGCAAACTTTTCGTCTACCACGCCGTTCTGTGTCCTGGCCGCTTTCGCCTCACGGTTCATCGGCCCCCAAAAAAACCACCATTTCCCAATGTGCAGATCCCCGATATCCAATTCACCGTTATCCGCCATACGGCGCACCTCGTGCAGCCCGCCGCCAAGCGCCGTACCTGCGCATAAACAGATAACGGCAAGACAGGTGAACGCCAGGCAGACACACAAGCAGACTTTTGTAAAATTTTTCATATTGGGGCCCCCTTTCTCTGAAACATCCTTTTTATAACGCGTACGATTCCCCGCACCGACCACGGCAGTAATTTCCCGACAGACCATACGGTCAGTATTACTCCTAACATGCCAAGCGCCAAAAGCAGCAGACCTATCCCGCAGAGAATCAGGCCAATGGACGCAAACCCGGAAAACATCTGAAATATTCCCATTCCGGCCAGCACAACCCCGGCCACAAAAAAGACTCCGACAACTGCCACTACGCAGACGCAAAGCCCGAACAGGCAGGCAAGCGCCCCCATCAAAAGCCCGAACAATGCGGCAAACACCGCAATCCAAAGCGGGAATGTAAAAATCAAAATAAGCGCAATCAATAAATTCCTGGCCGTTTTATTCTCCCGTGGAGCCGGATCCGGCTTGACAAAATCCTCTGAACGATACGTGTCCCCAAACAAATCTTTCTTGATGCTTTCCGCCACCTTCGCGGGAGAACCCAGTTCCTCTATAATCTTCTCCTCATTCTGGGGACCTGCGTCGTCAAAATAATTCCGATAATATTCCATGGCTTCCCGGCGTTCATTGTCCGGTATATCCCGGAGCAGTTCTTCTAACTGCCGTAAAAATCCAATTCGATTCATGTTAACTCCTCTCCCGAAAATAATTTTGTTATTTTAGACGAATAATCCGCCCATTCCCGGCGGTACTCGTTCAGCTTTACGGCGCCAATATCCGTAAGCTTGTAATATCTGCGGTTCCTGCCGCCGCATTCCACATCATACACAATTAAATTCTGGTTCTTCTGTAAGCGCCTTAAAACCGGATATAAGGTGGACTCTGATACGTCAATGGCTTTACGGACATCCTGTGTAATCTTATAACCGTAAGTTCCTTCTTCTTGTTTGGAAACAACTGCAAGGACAATCGCGTCCAACAGAGCTGCTCCTGTTCCAAATGCCATTCCATCACCCCTTACCTGTATAATATTATTTTATGTTCTATATTATATGCTATATAATATTATTTTGTCAATAGATATTTTCAAAAATATTTGCGCCGCCAGGCCAAACAAAAAAAGGGGCTGCCGCATTAAGAAGTAAACATACAAGATTTTGTAAATGGAAATGATACCAAATCTTGTAGTTGTATTTCTTAATGCGGCAGCTCCCGCTTTTATTCGCTCACCTCAAACTTATACCCCATCCCCCAGATCGTCTTGATATATTCCCCGCGCTTCCCAAGCTTATTCCGCAGCTTTTTCACATGCGTATCAATCGTTCTGGCATCTCCGAAATAATCATAATTCCAGACATGGTTTAAAATTTTCTCCCGGGAAAGCGCAATCCCTTTGTTCTCAATAAAATAAGCCAAAAGCTCAAATTCCTTAAAACTAAGTTCTACGCGCTCTGCGTCCACAGTCACAAGATGGGCCACTTTATCCATAACAATCCCCCCGATCTCTATGGACTCTTCGTCAGCCACACGATTAGCCCTGCGCAAAATCGCGCCCACACGCGCAACCAGAATCCTCGGGCTGAACGGCTTGGAAATATATTCGTCCACACCGAGATCAAATCCCTGCAGTTCGTCGTTTTCATCCCCTTTGGCCGTCAGCATAATAATCGGGACTTTTGACGTTTCCCGTATCTCGCGGCAGACATCCCATCCGTTGATTTTAGGCATCATCACATCCAGGATAATTAACGCAATCTCTTTGTCCCTGTAAAACAAATCCAGCGCCTGCTCTCCGTCGGCCGCCTCTAACACTTCAAAATTGTCGCGGATCAAAAAATCCCTGACCAGCTTTCGCATCCTGCTCTCGTCATCTACCACTAATACTTTAATTTTTTCCATTGGGGCTCCTCGCTTCTCTTTTTCCTTATGTTAGCAGGTATTTATGAAAAAAATATGAATTTCAGGGGGTATTAATTTCAACCGAAGTCTGTCCTGCCGCATGTTCGCGCTCCTTAAGCTTCTCTTCCCGTTCCTTTAGTTTTGTCTCCCAGTTTTCATATTTTTCAATCAGGGCGTTCTCATAATTGAGAATATTTATATTGCCGCTTGTCGCCGTAACCGCAAACATGCCGACGACAATCAAAAACAGTACGATACAGAACGTACGGGCTGCCTGAAACTTTATTTTGTAATCCAGATGTTTGACTTCGGTTTTGCGCACAACCTGGATTTTGGGCTTTTGCTCATTCTGGGGCTGATCCTGTTTTACGGGGATCCTTGGCCGCATGGGCGCCGTTTCCCGGACAATCACCGGGATCGCCGGAATGTCCTCGTTGCATATGGACGGGTTCGTCCACAAATAATCCTGCAGTTCATACAAAAAGGCATATCCTACCGGCGTTTCAAACAGCTTTTGCTCTACCATCTGGCAGTAAACCTTATAAACCACCTGCGGTTCGGTCAAATCCGCGCTGTTTTTCACATAACGTATGCCCTCGGCCTCTTTTAACGCTTTCTCCATCATAGTTTCGTTGGGGAAAGCAAATCCTGCTGCCTCATATGGTGTTCTATTCATACTTCCTCCGTATCCAAATCTTTTGAAATAAAAGTCTTTTTCCCATTATAGTAAAAAAACACCGGAAACGCAATCATTTCCGGTGCTGCCGCTCCAATTGTTCCGAGCGTTTCATAATTTTACTGGCATATTCGGTATATTCCGCCCGTTTCCCTCGCCCAATGGCGTCCCTGCTGCCGTTATACACCATAAGCACTGTGCCGATATCGCCGTGCTTACGGAACAATTCTGCCAAATAATCTGCAGCCAGTAAAATATTTCCTCTTGCGTCATAAATATCCGTTACTCCCAGTTTCTGCATGCGCTCTTTATGGTACAGCATATTAATCTGCATCAGCCCCTTGCAGTTCCCATTCTGGGCTCTGGGATTTCCCGACGACTCCGATTCCATAATAGCTTCCAACAATTCCGGGCAAATCCCATACGCGCCTCCGATTTCCTCACAGTACGCCGCATACTCCGGCGCTACAAACGTATCCGCGCTTTCCGCAAAAAGCTTAACCTGAGCCGAACACATGATAAACGCCATAAGCGCCACAAAAAGCGCGCTTTGCACTCTTTTTTTATACCTCATATAATCCCTCCAGAAAAATTTACCTTAACATAGCATATGCAGTTACTTACTGATTATATAATTCTATGAGTAAATTCCGGATTTATACCTGATTTTGAGGAAATTTTGGAATTTATTTGCATGGGACGAAAAACAGGCAAAAAAAAAGCAGCTTAATCGCTGCTTCTTTTAGGAGAAGGTATTTTACTATGGGGTATAGTAAAACAAAAAAATATATATAAGGTATTGGGGGGTTTTACAGCTATTATACTATCATAGCCTACGCCATAAGTGTTCACAAATGTTACAATTTTTTCCATATATTTTTATGCATATTGCATAAAAATTAGAAAAGGCGGAATACAAAACCATCCCGTTTTGTATTCCGCCTTCTTTTTTTGTTTTTATCTGACGTATTGTTTTACTGCTTATTTAGAAGAAGTCATTTTCTCTTCCTGGCTGCGGATCATCTTGCGGACCATTTCCCCGCCGATAGAACCTGCCTGTGCAGAGGTAAGGTCGCCATTGTATCCTTCCTTCAGCGGAACGCCGATTTCAGACGCTACTTCCTGTTTAAAACGGTTTAACGCCTCTTTTGCTTCCGGAACTTCTACTCTGTTTCCTCTACTTGAACTTGCCATGGTATTGCACCTCCATAGTTTTTTCTCCGGCTGTGCCGGTGTTTTGTATTCGGATAAACGCTGTTTTGTTTATCCTAGAGATAGTATGGTGCAAAACCGTTTTTTTATGTTTGGAAAGTTCAACCAAAAATTATCCTTCATACAGGCTTTTTAACAGGGCGATTTCTTTTGCATACCCTTCGTCGTCATTGGGCGTTTCCAGGATTACAGGAAGGCCTTTTAGCGCCGGGTGGTTCAGTATCTGTTTCATCGTATCTGTGCCGATATGGCCCTCGCCGATTTTTTCATGGCGGTCTTTGTGCGCCGAAAGCGGATTCATACTGTCGTTCATATGGATCGCTTTCAAACGGTTCAGCCCAATGATTTGATCAAACGTACCTATTACGCCGTCCAAATCGCCTGCAATATCGTACCCGGCATCCCAGACGTGGCAGGTATCAAGGCAGACGCCCATTTTTTCATTCAGATCCACCTTGTCTAAAATAGCGCGCAGTTCTTCGAAATTCCTGCCGATTTCCGAGCCTTTGCCCGCCATAGTTTCCAAAAGCACTGTCGTCGTCTGCTCCGGGGTCAGCACTTCGTTTAAAAGGGCGGCCGTTAAAGCAATGCCTTTTTCGCTGCCCTGGCCTACATGTGAGCCGGGATGGAAATTGTAGTAGTTTCCCGGCGTAAATTCCATACGGAGCAGATCGTCTTCCATGACTTCTCTGGCAAACCTGCGTATATCTTCTTTGGCGGCACAGGCATTCATCGTATAAGGGGCATGAGCGACCAGCTTGCCAAAAGAGTGCTTTTGTGCAATTTCTAAAAACCTGGCTACGTCTGCTTCGTCAATTTCTTTAGCCTTGCCGCCCCGGGGATTCCGGGTAAAAAACGCAAATGTATTGGCTCCCAGCTTCAAAGCCTGTTTTCCCATGGCTTCATAGCCTTTGGACGCTGATATATAGCTTCCTATATATAACATAATACCCTCCTGTTTTATTTACAGTTTACGGATACGCTCCAGCGCGCCCAGCGTATTTTCATACGTCCCAAACGCGGTCAGCCTGAAATACCCTTCGCCGCTCGGCCCAAAACCGGATCCCGGCGTACCTACGACGCCGCCGCGTTACAGCAGGTAGTCAAAGAAATCCCAGGACGTCATGCCTTTGGGCGTTTTTAACCAGATATACGGCGCGTTGACGCCGCCAAAAACCGTATAGCCGGAATCTATCAGCCCCTGTTTGATTGCCGTCGCGTTTTTCATATAATAAGCGACCTGTTCTTTTAACTGGGCTTTTCCTTCCGGGGAATATACGGCTTCGCCTGCGCGCTGTACGATATACGGCGCGCCGTTGAATTTGGTCCCGTGCCGCCTCGCCCACATATCGCGCAGGGATACGCCGCCGCATTTTAATTCCTTCGGCACAACCGCATAGCCCAGGCGCACTCCGGTAAACCCGGCGTTTTTGGAAAAGCTTTTGAGTTCTATCGCACAGGTTTTCGCGCCGTCGCATTCATAGATAGAGTGTGCCACATCTTCTTGCGAAATATAAGCTTCATAAGCGCCGTCATAAATAATTACCGCTCCCACACGGTTCGCATAATCGACCCATTCCTTCAGCTGCGCCTTTGTAAGCGTCGTCCCGGTCGGGTTATTCGGCAGGCAAAGATAGATTAAATCCGGGGTTTCTTCCGGAAATTCCGGCACAAAATGATTCTCCGCCGTACAGGGCATATAAATCACATTGCTCCAGCGCTCCGTATCCGGATTATATGTTCCGGTACGTCCCGCCATCACATTAGAATCCACATAGACCGGATAAACCGGGTCGCATACCGCAATCTTAGAATCCGCCGAAAACAGTTCCTGGATATTGGCCGAATCGCTTTTTGCCCCGTCCGATACAAAAATCTCATCCTCTGAAATATCGCATCCCCTGTCATGGTAATCATTTTTGGCAATCGCTTTTCTTAAAAAATCATAGCCGAGATCCGGCGCGTAACCATGGAATGTATCCGCATTTCCCATTTCGTCCACCGCCTTATGCATCGCCGCAACGATTGCCGGAGCAATCGGCTGCGTCACATCCCCGATACCAAGGCGGATTATTTTTTTATCCGGGTTAGCGTCGGAAAACGCATTTACTTTTTTTGCAATCGTACTAAACAAATAACTGCCGGGTAACTTCTGGTAATTCGTATTAATCTGAAACATATTTTTTCTCCTTTATTGTAATTTTATTTTCTAAAAATATCTGGCCTACCAAAAAATTTCTCCTTCAAACACGGTTTCTGCCGCGCCTGTCATATATACCGTATTCTGCGCGCGATCCCACCGGATCTGCAAATCTCCCCCCAAAAGCTTTACCGTAACCTCATCTTTTGTCCTTCCGTTTAACATCGCCGCCACGGCCGCCGCACAGGCTCCTGTCCCGCAGGCTAATGTTTCTCCCGACCCGCGTTCCCAGACGCGCATACGGATTGTCCTTTCATCCAGCACATTTATAAATTCCGTATTGATCCGGTTTGGGAAACGCTCATGGTTCTCAAACAAAGGACCTGTTTTCTCCAAATCCAGCTTCCTGACATCTTCGTCTAAAATCACAACGCAGTGCGGATTCCCCATAGAAACACAGGTAACCGTATACTCTTTTCCACCCACGCCAAGCGGCTGCCCCACCACTTCGTCCGTATCCGCAGTGACCGGGATCTTTTCCGCCGTAAGTACCGGCGCGCCCATATCCACTTTTACAAGGAGCGCTTTCCCATCCGAAACCGTTAAATCCAGATACTTGATCCCGCCTGCCGTTTCGATGCTAAGCTGCGTCTTGTTCGTAAGCCCTTTATCATATACGTACTTTGCCACGCACCGGATCCCGTTGCCGCACATTTCCCCTCTGGAACCGTCCGCATTATACATATCCATCTTAAAATCAGCGGCATCCGACGCCTTAATCAAAATCAGCCCGTCCGATCCAATCCCGAAATGACGGTCGCTGACCTTTTTCGCCAATTCCGAAGGCTGATCCACCGTTTCCTTAAGGCAGTCCACATACACATAATCATTTCCAATTCCATGCATTTTTGTAAACTTCATTTTCCCATCCTTTCTATATATAAAATATAAACCATCCGTCTGCCAGGAGCCAATCCCGGCCTAGTACTACAGCGAACTTTTTGAAAGCATAGTTTTCCTGTGAGAAAGATATGCAC
>OFFR01001473.1_pt1 | contig 10090 bp, 10 predicted proteins | sample 1521421 | NCBI WGS metagenome assembly OFFR01 (sample SAMEA3504087, study PRJEB24116) | mouse gut metagenome | biome: mouse gut; feature: mouse-associated habitat; material: faeces | place: Denmark | collected 2011 | reverse complement strand
AAGTCCTTCTGTCATATTCCTTTTCCCATGCTTTAGAGTCCCTTGGCGGTATGTTAAATAACCTTGGATTGTCATCGGTAAAGATATGTACGGTTCTGCCGTATTTTGCCGGTGAACAGGGTTGTTCACAGAAGCAGCCATGTTTTCGGTTCGCTTTAGGACATCGGTATTTTGCCCGGTGCTTGGCAGCCTCATATCCATCTTTATGCATACGTAAGCCCAGCTTACAGATTGGAACGCCGTCTTCATCAATGGTAAAATCGTCCTTATAGGTAAAATGTCCGGTATGTCCGGGATTGAGGTCGATAAAGGGCGTGATGTTTTCCCGTCTGCAGTATTCATAGACAGCATAAGCGTCGTGGGCAGAATCCAGAAGGAGTTTTTCAATGTGAAATTCCGGAAGATATGCTTTCATAGTGAAAAAGGAATGCAGAAAAGAAAGCATATCATGTCGGGAAGCCCTCTCCAAAAGTGGGAATACAGGGAGATCGCTGTAGGAATCGGAAGCCACATACATGTAGAGGTGGTAACCGAAGAAATAGCATTCCCGATGGGAGTCCCATCCCCAGTTGCAGTCCGGCTGAGAATAAAGGCGTTTGCAATTGCAGGAAGAACAGCCTTTTTTCTTACAATCGCAGATCCGTTTTTTTCGCTGCTGCGCAGCAGTCCGGACAGGGGTACCGTCACCGGCAAGAGCCAGATGTTCCGTGTCTATGAGCCCTTTCGAGCAGGAAACAGACAGGAACTGCTGATGATAAAGGCGAAAGATGAGAAAAAAAGGGTTCTCTGGTTTAAACTTCCAATGCTCCAGCAGAGGGAGGAGTTTGGACGCAGTGCTGGAAGAATCGCAGGGAGTTTTATCGCCTTTCTTTTTCCCCTTAGGTGGTTTCATTTTAGGGAAACGGTCTTTCGGGGAAAGATTGCCGGAGTCATCCTGCCAGATGCGGGAAAAGAAATCATAAAAAGTCCCGACACCGGGAGTATCCCCGAAAGGGAAACCGCTGAGGATGGCATAAAGGGGAGTTTCCCTGAGCATACGGCACCAGAGTGTGATAGAAGTCACTTTCAGTTTTAAAGCAAGGAGATAAGAGCGCAGCATACAGGAAGGGAGCCTGGGTTCAGGACCAAAAACAGAGTAACACTCCTGCATAATGGAATCCGTCTGGGAAAGATCAAGATACCAGAACTGCACGATATAATGCCAGGTGTTTTTAGGAAGTACGAAAGGATCCGGATAAAATTTCAGGAAATCGGATACGAAAGTATCCTGATAGGCGGCATGGCCGCCAGGATTACAAGGTAACAAAGAAATCGCCTCCAGTCGATTGAAATAAAATATAATCAATCGGCTTCGCCGCAAATTTTGAGCGATTTGTCAAGTGTTTTTAGCAAAAAAGTGGGTGATTTTTTTGAGATAGGGGTCGGAAAGCCTTATAAAATCAGGGCTGAAGATTCCGAGAAGTTATGATGTATAGACAGGAGGATAACAAGATGGCAAATTTACAAAAAATATTTCCGAGGACAGGAGATACACAGACGGTTTATTTAAAGAATGTGGTTACGAATCCCAATATTGAGATTGGCGATTATACGATGTATAACGATTTTGCAGGTGACCCTGCGGAATTTGAGAGGAATAACGTATTGTACCATTATCCCATCAATCATGATAAGCTCAAGATTGGAAAATTCTGTTCGATTGCCTGCGGGGCAAAATTTCTTTTCAATAGCGCAAACCATACGATGGCTTCCTTATCCACCTATCCGTTTCCGTTGTTTTTTGAAGAATGGGGGCTTGAGAAAAAGAGTGTCACAGAAGCATGGGATAATAAAGGGGATATAAACATCGGGAATGATGTATGGATTGGGTATGAAGCGGTTATTTTAGCAGGCGTGACGGTTGGAGATGGAGCAGTTATTGGAACTCGTGCGGTTGTCACGAAAGATGTGCCGCCTTATACCATTGTGGGAGGCGTCCCTGCAAAACCGATAAAAAAACGCTTTACTGATGAAAAAATAGAACAGCTGCTTAAAATGAGATGGTGGGACTGGTCAGAAGAAAAAATTGCAGGGAACATAAAGGCAATACAGTCGGGATGTATGGAACAACTGAAAGAGGTGTAACTATGTGTACAAGATTTGTATATAACGGAAATGATACCGTCGTTGGATTTAACTTTGACATCGACCTTTCCGTGTGGACGCACACAGTCGTCACAGAAAAAGACAGATTTTTCATCGGGATAAAAATGCCAGACAATAAGTACCATTCTTTTCATGGGGTAAACAGGAACAGGAATGTTGGGACGCTGCTTTATGTAAATGGAAACGAAAAGGGAACGTATTCTGCTGACGAGAGGTGTGTTGCGATTTCTGATTTGACGGAACAGTACGTCAAAGGAGAACTGTCATTTGACGATGCCTGTCGCATTGTAAAGAACCAAAAAATTGTATATGCCAAAGATGCTACTATGCAGGCGATGTTTTCAGACAGGAAAGGGCGTGTGCTAATTATTGAGCCAGGGATTGGACACCGTTTTGAACAGAAAAGATATTCTCTGATAACGAATTATTCCATACTCAATCCAGAAATAACCAGACCATATATTGTGTCTGGAGATGACAGGTTTGAAAGGGCAAAGGAACAACTGGAAAAGCAGAATGATAATTTTTCAGTCACGGATGCGTTCAAAATCTTAGAATCCGTCCGGCAGGAGGGGATATGGGCGACGAGAGTATCTTTTGTATATTCTGTTAAGGCACATATGGTTTTCTATGTGTTAGATAATAGGTTTGGAGAAGTAAAAGAGTTTCAATTTAGTATTTCGGGGCAAAATCCTAAATCCTAATTGTGGTATTGCGGGTTTGACAGCGATAAGTAAACGGTCATGAGAAGTATGAATGGTATGTTATCTATGAAAGAAGCAGATAGATACGGGAAACAAGCAAAACATAGCAAGAATGATGAAACGGCAGAAAACTCCTTGTGCTGCAATATTTCATTGAAACACCTCAAGGGTGCGCCTCTATGCTCAAAAAGCAGGGGCGAACACGAAGAAAGGGAGGAGCAAAATGCGAGGTCAGACAGTACGCATTGTTTCACAGGCGATCCGTTCTATCGAAGAGCATTTGCATGAAAAGATGGATTTAGATATGGTGGCATCGGCACTGCACTATTCCAAATACCACCTGCATCGGATTTTTACAAAGACAGTCGGCTTGACTATCCACGACTACGCAAAACGGCGGCAGCTTACAGAAGCGGCAAAACTTCTGGTGTTTTCTGCAAAACCGATTATTGAGATTGCCCTTATGAGCGGGTATGAAAGCCGGCAGGCGTTTACGGATGTTTTCAAAGCGATGTATAAGACTTCCCCTGCGGAGTTTCGGGAAACGGAAAACTTTTACCCGTTACAGCTTGAAATTTATCTGAAGAAGGAGCATGTAAAAGCAGCGCCTTTCTATTGCCCGAAATACAGGCAGGAAAGATTGATTGAAGTGAGGAATCTGCGTGTGGCAGCAGTTGGGAAGCGGATGGAAATGTGTTTACAAAAGATAACAGAAAAAGAGAGGAAATATAAATCGGATTACGCTATCCTGAACGGCAGGGAGGTAAAAGGATGGAATGGTTGAAAAAGCTTGGAGCAGCCATTGATTACATAGAAGATAATCTGGACAAGGAAATATCATATGACGAAGCCGCCCGCATTGCGTGTTGTTCTCCATATTATTTTCAGCGTATTTTTTCTTATGTTTCGGGCGTGTCATTGGCAGAATACATACGCCGCCGAAAAATGACACAGGCAGCATTTGAATTGCAGCGGACAGACGAGAAAGTAATAGATATTGCTTTGAAGTATGGCTATTCCTCTCCGACTTCTTTTAATCGGGCTTTTCAGAATGTTCATGGAATTACGCCAACAGCCGCAAAAGCTATGGGGTGTATCCTGCAAGCATATCCGTCAATTCAGTTTAGAATCGAAATAACAGGAGGAAGTGCTATGGTGTATCACATTGCGGAAAAACAGCCCCTGCATATTGTGGGAATCCGCATTCCTTTGACCTATGATATGGAAAAAAATTTAAGGATAGTTCCCGATTTTTGGAAAACCACATTGCAAGGAAACCAATTTTCGGAAATATGCAAATTATCTAATCAAGAGCCAAATGGGATTTTAGGAATCAGTGTATATGAAAGTCCAAAAGAAATCTATTATTATATCGGCGTTGCTACCAATACTTCTGCCCCTGCGGATATGTACGAGTATGAAATTCCTGCGGCAACTTGGGTTATATTTGAGAATGATGGACGTTTTAAAGAAGATGTCCAAAGTGTATTCAGACGGTTTTATATGGAATGGCTGCCGTTCTCTGGATATAAATATGCTGAACTGCCAGATATTGAAGTGTATCCGATTTGTGACAGCCAGCCGGCACATGGACATTCTAAAGTATGGATTGCAATCAAAGAGGAGGACAGATAGGAAATGTATCATTTAAGACTAAAAGGCAACCATTATGAAATGGGTGTGAAGCGTGGAAAAATTTTTAACAAATGCCAAATCTCTTTTCCGCTTCAGTTAGATGATTTTCAACTGGAACATGGAAAACAAAGTGAGGAGATATTAAGAAAGATTTTTCCAGAAGTGTGTGAGGAAATAAGAGGGGTAAGTGACACCATAGGAGCAGACTATCTGCATTTTGTTTCGTGGATGCTGTGTATGGGATGCTGTATGTATAATCTGGAAGATAACTTCCCTATTGAGGTTCGGGGCTGTACGGCTTTTGCCTATTCCCAAAATGGCAGATTGGTATATGGCAGAAATAATGACCTGCCGCCCTACCTGCGTGATGGATGTAAAAGTGAAATTTACGCACCGAGGAATGGAAAAAGATTTCAAATCACTACATCCTCTTTCATCAACGGGGAAGAGGGACTGAACGAACACGGGCTTGCCGTGGCAATGACGTTTGTAATGACCGAACTTAAAAAGATAAAGGCAGGGTTTAACTCATGTTTTATTGTACGGTATTTGCTTGAAAAGGCAAATGATACAGAGCAGGCGGTTTCGTTACTTATGAATCTGCCGATCGCTTCTAACTGTAACATTTTACTTGCCGATAAAAGCGGCAATATGGTAGTAATCGAATGTACGCCAACCCTCAAAAAAGTCCGTGAAGCGGAAATCTTTCATGGAAACAGGATTGTTTGTACTGTCAATAGCTTTATCTCTGATGAAATGAAGCACTATGACGATGCAAATGGGAATGATTATGATTCCCGCAAGCGGTATAAGGTTGTCATAGACAGCTTTTCTTCGGGGAAGATAAGGGACGATTATATTGAGACTACTGAGCAGCTCTTGAAAGGCGATTATGGATTTATGTGCCAATATGACAATGAGCCAGACTTTGAAACAGTTTGGAGTTCCATATTTGACTTGGAAAGTTTAGCCATTTACCGTGCAGAGGGCGACCCAAGAAAGAAGAAGTTTATCAGCGATAACAGGCTGCATGATTTAAAATTTAAGTAAGCAGGGATAATTGAAACTTAACAAAGCAAAGCATAGAATATCAGGAAAAGCTGTTGTTAGTTTACTATACTATGGTTACGGAAGGAGGAAAAAACATGGAATGGGTGAAAGGGTTACAGAAGGCAATAGATTATATTGAAGACCATATTACGGAAGATATAGACTATGCTGAAATTGCGAAACAGGCATATTCTTCCAGTTTCCATTTCCAGAGGGTTTTCCATATTATCTGCGGCTATTCTATTGGCGAGTATATCCGCAACAGGCGATTGTCGCTGGCAGGAACGGATTTATCGTCTGGAAATGAAAAGGTGATAGATATTGCCTTAAAATACGGATATAACAGCCCAGAGAGCTTTAGCAGGGCATTCACAAAGTTCCACGGGATTACGCCTGTCCAAGCGAAAAACGAAAAACTTACACTCAAATCCTTTTCCAGAGTTTCCGTAAAAATCACATTAGAAGGAGGAACGACAATGGATTACAGAATTGAAAAACGGGAAGAGTTTGAGGTCATTGCCAAACGAGCCAGATATGGAGGAGGACAGGAAATCAGCCAGAAGAATATCCATGCGACATGGGCGGCTTGCGGAACGGATGGGACGATTGACACGTTGTGCAGATACGTCAATCCAGAAAATATCTTCGGAGGGGCAATTGTTGGAATATGCTTTGACAACCCGACAGAGGGGGATTTTGACTATGCAATCGGGGCGGCTTATTCGGGCGGTGATGTGGCGACAGGGCTGACAATTGAGAAAGTGCCTGCAAATACTTGGGCGGTGTTCCCTTGTACTGGGAAAATGCCAGAGGCATTCCAAGACTTATATCGAAAGATTTATACAGAATTTTTCCCGACCAGTAAATATCAGCCAGCAGGCGGGATGTGCATTGAGGTCTATCCGAGTGATGAAATTCATGACGATAATTTCCATTTTGAAATATGGCTTTCCGTAGAGGAAAAGTAAAGCCTTTATGCGGCTGATGCATTTATATAAATGTTAAGCATTAGCTTTATGCAATAGGCAGTAACAGTAAGACAGGGCAAGTCCACTGAATTAAAAAAACGATGTTTCGGTGGATTGCTCTGTAATGCTTTCATTACCCTCCGACTTCGCTTTTTGAAGTTTGGAGGGATTTCTTTTGCCCGCAAGCAGCATTTCCTGTTTATACATATCATTCCGAAAATGGATGGATAGCCTGTTAAAAAAATCTTTATTAACACACAGGGACTTTGCACCCTGCAAGTAGAAGTCAAATATCTACATAATAGAAATATAATCCCCATAAGCCGTAAAGGTGTGACAGCCTGTGCGGTTTTTCTTATGTCCTTTTTTATCAGAATGTGCCGCATGGCTGTTTCCTCTGTTGGCTGTCATTCGCCGCCTTTCCAATCTGGATTTTACATTTTCAAAAATTCAGATTGGAGGAAATAAGGAATGGCATATAACCACGGACGTGAGGACAGGAAATGGCGTATCTGGAAAGAAGCCGAGGAAAAAGTGCTGCGTGAGCATGGCGTTGATGAAGCGGTCATTGAGCAAATCCGCATGGATGACAGGGCGGACTTTAATTCCAACAGGCGGTTTTACCGATGGACGAGCGACTTCGGCGAATACCTTGAGGGAGTGGCGGACGCTGAACAGCAGGCAGAGCCGAATAGCGTTGCGGACTTGCTGGACGAGATTGAGGACGAGAAACTGTATCAGTCACTTCTTACGGTGGACAAGCATACCCTGCTCATTCTCCTGCTGAAAATGCAGGGATATTCCACAAGGGAGATTGCGGCAATGGCAGGGCTTACCGAAAGGGCGGTCTACAAACGCCTTGAAAGGCTCCGTAAAAAATTAAAGCCTATTTTTTATCCTTTCGGGGAAATTTAACCATTTCCACGGGCTATTGGGTGGGAGGGCAATCCTCCCGCTCAATTTTTTTCGGGAGGAAAGGAAATGGCATACGGGGCAAAGACATACACGCTTCGGGAGGAATCCACGGAAAGCGGCACAAGGTATTCTATCAGCTTTAAGGACGGGCAGGGGGGGAATCACACATATGCACTAACTTTACTGCAAATTCATGAAATTCATGGTATACTCAAAAAGGGTGAATTTTTATGGATACAAATGATTTAGTAAAATTACTGCCGCCAGGCTATGAACAGGCGTGCTTTGATAAAAAAGCGGTCACAAGAAAACGGACCATTAAAAATCCTTTGGATTTATTGCGGCTGATCTTATTTTATCTTTCCGGTAATAAGTCTTTGATTGATGTAACACATTTCGCTTTGTTAAGCGGCATTGGCAAAATCAGTGATGCTGCTTTTATGAAAAAGTTCATACAGTGCGGGGACTGGATCAAATGGCTGACGCAAAACATCCTTCCAAATCCTATCATGCACTATAAAAAGCCTGGCTGGCTTGAATCTTATCAGGTGCTTGCAGTGGATGCCTCTGATCTTGTGGAGAAAGGCGCGGTAAAACGACTATGGCATTTGCATTATGCTGCGGATTTATTTTCCCTGGCCTGCAGCCAGTTCAAAATAACGGAACAATCTACAGGGGAAAGCCTTAAAAATTTTACGTTCAGCAAAGGCTGCCTGGTGACAGCAGACCGCGCGTATGGCACAGTAAAAAGCATAGGACACTGCCTGGATGCAGGAGCTGGTTTTATTCTGCGGATCAAGAATAAGGCATTTAACATGCATGACAGAAGCGGACAGAAAATCATATTGGCTGACTGGCTTTTGACAGCCGGTGAAAAAGCTGCTGAATGCACGGTATATATAAATGGGAGTGATAAAAAACGGACTGCTTTAAGGCTCTGTGCCATAAAGAAAACAAAAGAAGAAATACGGGCAGAAGAAAAACGGTTAAAGAAATTGGAAAGCAAAAAACAAAAAACCTATAGTGAAGAAACAAAATTTACTCACCGGTATATGTTTGTGATTACCTCTCTTCCAGCAGAAATTTCTGCGGAGGAAATCCCTGCATGCTGCCGTTTACGCTGGCAGGCCGAGCTTGTGTTCAAAAGATTGAAACCGCTGCTGCAGTCAGGAAACATCCCAGCCAAAACAAAAGAATCCGGGGAAGTTTGGATCAGCGGGAAAATCCTGCTGTCGCTTCTTACAGAAAAATATCTTGGGGATATTGATTTTTCCCCCGCTTGGAACATCAGAAGAAAACCGGAGTATATGGAGGGAGACAAAACTGACGTCATTTATAATTTTTATGATGATACTGCCCAATCAGGCGGCAATGTCCGTTGATATTCTGGAATTGATACAAATGTCATTTATTGAAAAACGAAAAAATCCAAGACAGCAGCTTATTCGGTTTTTGTTAAGTTAGTGCATATGGGGGAATCACACGAGCTGGAAGTATCAGAACAGCTATTCTTTGAATTTCGGCAGATGGAACGCAGGAACAGGAATCTTCAGCAATGGAATCAGCGGCACAGGGAGTTTAACGAGGTATGGGACGAAACGCTTTACAGACGTGCGTTGAGAGTGCCTAAAACGCTTGATGAAAGAATGATTGAGAAAGAACGGAATGAACTGTTTTACAAAGCGGTTGCCCGACTGCCAGAGATACAAAGGCGGCGTTTCCTGCTCTATTACGAGTATGATTTTAACTTTTACCAAATCGGGGAAATGGAGCATTGCACCGCTTCCGCTGTCCAGAAGTCTGTTTCGGTTGCAAGGGAGAAAGTCAAGGCGGAAATGAGGAAGTATCTCCAACCGTGACCGCTACCATCCGAAAAAAGAAATCCGTTTTGCGTGGGACTGGCGGCATTACATACTCTCACTTTTTCCGTGGGAGTAAATCTATTTAAGGAGGTCAACGCCTATGCGTAACAAAACCAAAGATACCGCCCGAAAGGAGGAATCCCATGCAGAAGCTTCAGACAGTCAATGCAGACACGCTCCTCTATGAGCCGCTTGAAAAACCGTCCTTTGTGGTGGACGGTCTGATACCCACGGGCTTAACCCTGTTCTGCGGCTCACAGAAAATCGGCAAGAGCTGGCTCATGTTAAAGCTCTGCCTTTGCGTGTCGCAGGGAATCCCCTTGTGGGATATGCCGACACAGGAGGGCGACGTGCTTTACCTCTGCCTTGAGGACACGTTCTGCCGCATACAGGACAGGCTGTTCCGCTTGACGGACGAAGCGAGCGGGCGGCTCCACTTTGCCGTGGCGAGCGATAAGCTGTCAGACGGTCTTATCGTGCAGTTGGAGGATTATCTGAAAGAATACCCCGACAGCAGGCTCATTGTCATTGACACCTTGCAGAAAGTCCGCACCGCATCCAAAGACAACGCCTATGCAAGCGATTACGGGGACATCTCCCTTATCAAAGACTTTGCCGACAGGCACTCATTGGCGGTCATTGTCGTACACCACATCCGAAAGCAGAATGACAGCGACGTGTTCAACAAAGTGTCTGGCACGACGGGATTGACGGGGAGTGCGGACGCAACCTTTGTTCTGGAACAGGAAAGCCGTGCGTCCAATGCCGCAAAGCTGTATGTGACGGGCAGGGACACGCCCTATCAGGAGTT
>OFFR01001470.1_pt1 | contig 10098 bp, 10 predicted proteins | sample 1521421 | NCBI WGS metagenome assembly OFFR01 (sample SAMEA3504087, study PRJEB24116) | mouse gut metagenome | biome: mouse gut; feature: mouse-associated habitat; material: faeces | place: Denmark | collected 2011 | reverse complement strand
ATCACCGGCTTGTTGGAGAGCATGGGCACATCGGAGATAAGGGCCCGCTCATCATCGTCACAGGGGAAGCTCCGGGCGGAGTGTCCTTCCTCCAGGTGGGCCTTCAGGCGCTTGAACACCCCGGCCTCCTCCAGGGGCTTCTTGTCGCCCCCCTTTCCGGCCTTTAGGCACCGGTCGATGCGTCGCTCCACCAGTTCCAGGTCGGAGAGGATCAGCTCCAGCTCGATGGTCTCAATACCCCGCCGGGGTCCCACCGAGCCCTCCACATGGATGATGTTGTCGTCGGCAAAGCACCGCACCACATGGACGATGGCGTCGGTCATGCGGATGTTGCCCAGAAACTTGTTGCCCAGGCCCTCGCCCCGGCTGGCTCCCTTCACCAGACCGGCGATGTCCACAAACTCAATTACCGCCGGGGTGGTCTTCTTGGGGTGGTACATCTCAGACAGCCGGTCCAGACGGACGTCGGGCACGGCCACCATACCCACGTTGGGGTCGATGGTGCAGAACGGGTAGTTGGCGCTCTCCGCGCCGGCGTTGGTGATTGCGTTAAACAGGGTGCTTTTGCCCACGTTGGGCAGACCCACGATTCCTAATTTCATAATTCTCTCTACCTCCTGATTTTTCAAGGGTTTCCGGTGCTTGAATGATGTCTACCACACCATTTATACACCATTTTCGCATTTAGGTATGTTTAGATATATAGAGTTATGGCCATCCAGCCACTCTTTGCTGCTAAGTTCACATCGCCTGCTTTCTATGATCTGATCCACATTACATCCCGCCACACCATCCGATTCAGGCGCTTTGGTGAGATTCAAATTGCTTTACTGCATGTGCCATAGAATCATCAGTCACATGAACATAGCGATCCATCGTCGTTTTTATGCTGGCATGACCGAGCAGTTTCTGCAAAACCTTTGGCTGCATACCACTCTCAATTGCCCGAGTTGCATAGGTATGGCGAAGCGCGTGCATACAAAATCGCTTGATTCCCGCCTCATCGCAAAGCTTATACAGGTGGGTATCATAGGAGCTGTTCTTGTTCGGCATCCCAGTTCGGAAATTGATGAAGACCAGATCTCGCATAATAAGCTGAGATTTGACACCCGTTCGCCGGTCGATATACTCCAGGGTTTGCGAGAGCATTGGAGATTCTTTCCGGGAAGCTCGACTTAACTCCACGCCCCGAAGTATCTCATATGCTCGGTTAGTCAAAGGGATCGTTCGATAACTTTGCTGGGTTTTGGGTGGACCAGCCCTCCAAAAGGCTTGTTTATGCCGATACTCTAGAGTCTTATTGACAGTCAAAGTCCGTTTTTCCCAATCAATAGCATCCCATGTCAACCCAATTAGTTCACCAGTACGCAATCCCGTTTCTAATATCAGTGCGTACTGCGCATAGTTATGTGACCTTTGTGCGGTTTCCAAGAATTTCCCCTGCTCTTCCACAGTAAGATACTTGATATCATCCACTGCTCGAACAGGCTTAGAGTAACGAACCCCATTCATAGGATGTTTAATAATCAGGTCATTCATCAATGCTGATTTGAACATGGTCCCCATCGTAATATATGCTTGACGAATTGTCGATCCAGCATAATCTGCTTCCATCCTGTTGAGGACGACCTTGCAGTGCATAGGTTTGACGTTCGACAGCAGCATACCACCAATCACAGGCTGAATATTGTGAACATACCGCTCCCGGTAGTTTCTACGAGTATTCGGTGCCAAGTCCGCAATCATATTCTCTTGCCAAAACTCAAACCATGTGTCCACAGTCATATCCGATGGAACAAGAATATTGTCATGCGTATCTGCAAATCGAGCTTCCTCCAACCAGTTCCGTGCCTCTGGAAGTGTAGGAACATACTTCTCGTGGCGCTTTCCATGCTTATCTACAAATCTTGCGTAATAAAAACCATCCTTCCTTTGGCAGATGCCCTTGCCGCATTCTTTCCCTTTTAAGTTCTTTCCCATGAGGTGCGCTCCTTTCCTACTATAAGAAAAAGAGCCAATGCAATGGCTCTATTTTATCATAATAGTCCATATATCTCAATAGGAACTGGCGTTAGATCACTGTTTTTTTGCTAACAAACTCTTCAAATTCTTTTCGCTTGACCAATTTCTTTGTACCTACATAGAGCACAAAAGGACAATTAGGCGTACGCAAGAGACTCTCAATCTTATTTATGCCGATATTACTATATTCTGCCGCTTCTCTAATTGTAAGCGTCATTTTCAAATGGATGGGAACCTTTTCAGCCTCTATAGCCACATTATGGTCCTCCCTTTATAGTTGATTTCAAAATAATTATAGAACGTGAGTAGCAGGTGGCAGTTGGCTGGACTGCTCCACGGGCCTTACCCCCAGGGCTTTACTGGTATCTCCCACAGCCTGCGACGGATTGGTTACCGCTCGGACCATGGCCAAGACAGCGTATCATGATTAAACATGTGGGTCATCGCCCTAAGTCGCCACAACTTATTTGTGTGCAATGTGCGGCTCACCCGTAACCTCCTCTCTTAGATTGGGATCATGGCCTGCTCCATTCACACGGCTTTCCCTCCACAGGACCACATGCCTAACGTACCTGCTATCTCTATGAGGGCCAAAGCCCTATTTATCAAGGTGCAGACGATGCCTTCCCAAAGGCTTTTCACGCCTTTTCATCCCCTTCCCCGAAAAATGTAACGGCTTTTGCCCACAGGCGAAAAATTCCGGCCCATTTATATAAATGAGCCGGAATTTTCCATTTTGGTGCCAAAATCATTAATATTTACATAACCATTATAGGTTTTGTACGTTCGAAATATCAGGAGATCTTTTAAAGTATTTTGTTGCAAAATGGGTGGAAAAGCAGAGCATATTAATAGATAATTTGATATTATCCTGCAAAGTAGGGATTGAAAGCCTCTATCTCAGCTTTATCGCCTTGCAATCATAACAAAGGCCGCACAATCTCGATTTAAGAGACTGTGCGGCCTTTGTTATGATTGGTCAAATAACTTGAGACTTTCGACCATAGCATCAATATCCCGTTCGCTGGGGCCAGGCGGTATTTCCGAAAACTGACCGTCTTCTGTGGGAACCACGGCCTTCCCTTCCATAAACTCACTCATAGAGGTTTTTACCATGTCCCGAACCATTGCCAATAACTGCTCTTTGGTATGAAGAGGCTGGTAGGTGATTTTAATCTTTGAACCGGGCATCTCCATCTCAGGATGGCGTTCCAGATAATCTACAACAGCCATGACGATGAAGTCGCTCTTTTTATTCCCCATCCGTTCTAAAAGGGAGCCTACTCGGGACTTCTCCTCTGTGTCAGCACGCCACTGGAGGGAAAATCGGAACCTATCATCCCTGCGCAAAGCCTTCACCGACCTTTTGGGCCTGCATTTGGCGTAGCTGGGCGGTAGCTAACATCCCAAATCCCACAGCATTGGCCTTTGGGTCTGCAACAAATTCAGCCTTTGCCACCTGAGAAGACGTTTCAATAAAGGGTCGGAACAGCGCTGCCCCACCGCCAGTGAAGATGGCAGGGGTAGCCCGCAGATCCACCTGAAGCTCACGGAGCTTATCCAGAATACCAGCCGCATAGCTTTTTACGGTGGTGCGGATGGTTCCCTGCACGTCATTGGGAAGGATCGTAGGTCGGCCTTGAATCACATCAGCGATGTGGTCGTCGTCGATCTTGATATCGTGAAGGGCACTGACCCGGCCAATGATTCCATTAGCCATAGGGATAGCGCCCATCTCCAGGCTGCGGCAAAACTGCATATCTGGCTGAACACCTCGCAACAGCAGTACGTCGGTAGTAAACCCACCAATATCCACAACGAAGGTACGGGGGTTCTTTTGAATAATCTGGGCCTGCGGAACCACGGCAGCGTAGGCTTGGGGATAAACCAGCACCTGTCGGATCATTAAACTGATCGGAGAATCGTTGAACTTGAACTGCACAATGCCTCGCTTGAAATAATCCGCAAAACGATTGCGTAACTCATAGTGCTCCGGTGGTAAGCCGATGGCCAGTTCTGCCTCAACCATAGGCTGCAGTGCGTCTCGCTGGCGCAGCTCCTTAGCAATGGCAAACAGGCTAAGGACGAAAAATCTCTCGTCCTTGGTCTTGTCCCGCATGTAGGGGATGCGCTCACCGGACAGTGTCCAGAATGTACCGCCGAACTCCAGTACATCTGTCTCCACCGGAGGCTTTACCGGGTAATCTGTTAAACCAGAGGTGAAAACAAAGCTTGGGGTTTTGATGGCCGAATTGCCATGGTCAATCGCAAATAGCATAATGGTCACTCCTATTCATTCAGATATTTTATTACACGGATACCAATACGTATTTGCAACGAAAATGAGTATGTTGAATTGAAAAGTTCTTACATCCTTCTGTCCTGAGAAATGAGTCTTGAGCACTCTTTTGTAATCCTCAGCGTACAGTTCCACCGCGAAAACCGAGCAGAAGGAGAACCACCCTATTTCTTCACGAGACTCTTTACGATAGCCGTTATATTTTTCAACTGTTCACTATCTAACTGCTTGAGGTATCCAATCAAATCTTTTAAGCGAGCTGGGTCTTCGGAATCATCATCGAAAAAATCCGCTGGTGTAATGCCTAAATAGTCGCAAATATAAAAAATCCCTGCGAGTGAGGGCATTGATTTTCCGGTTTCAATGTTATTGATATAACCTGGATTCTGTCCTATTGATAAGCTCATATCACGGGCAGAAACCCCTTTTTTCTCCCGCAGTTTTGCAAGTCGAAGCGAAAAGGCTTGTTCATCCATCGTTCTCACCACCTTCTGCCATATTGTAGCCCACATATTTATAATTTTCTTGGCTTGCAGCCCATTCTTGTGATAATATATGGGTTTATAGGCTATATAGCAAATAATATAGGGGGTTACAGACGATGAAACTAAAAACATGTTGCTTTACAGGGCATCGGCAGCTACCGAATAAAGATCAAAATCAGATTGCTCGAAAATTAGAATCTTCGATTGAGTTGCTCATACAATCTGGTTATCTTTATTTTGGCGCAGGGGGCGCTTTGGGCTTTGACACACTTGCCGCAAAAACAATCCTACAGTTACAAGAGAGATATCCACAAATACGGTTAATTCTTGTGCTGCCATGCATATCTCAGGCGAATCTCTGGCCAGCAGCAGACATAGCGGTCTATCAGAAAATTATGGAGCAGGCAAACAAAGTTGTTTATATTTCTCAAAAATACACCCCAGACTGTATGCTTAGGCGTAACCGTCATCTTGTAGATTATAGCAGTGTCTGTATCTGCTATCTGAATAAGACGACTGGCGGCACCGCCTATACAGTTAAATATGCTCAAAAATGTGGACTGCAGATTATTAATATTGCAGAGGGGCTCTCGATGGAAACTTAACAGCAGCAAAAGAGCGAGACAGCACAGCTGCCCCGCTCTTTTGCGTAGTAAGATACTGTTAGTCCAGATGGTGCTTCATCATAAAAAACTCCCAGATATAGTCATCCATGCCATTGTATTCTGGCGACCACAGGTAGGTGCCAAAGGTCAGTGGCAGCCCACCCAAGAGTTGTATCAACTTACTGTAAGCAGCTTCCACATGCCAGTTCTTCAAATAATCCATATCAAAGCAGGTCATCACATGGCGAACTCCCAGCTCCGTCAGCTCGTTCAGGGCCTTCTCCAGATAGTGGAGTGAGGTAACCCCGGGAATAGCCAAAACAGTCTGCCCAGTGAAGAAATGGACGATATCCGCTTTCATATACCCTTCAATCAAATAAACACATTCTTGAACAGGGCCAGCCATATGGCACCAGTTTTCAGCCCCCACACCATCCTTTTTGTCTATGCTGGAAAAAGTGAGGAATTTTCCGCCTTTACTCATTTTTTTGTCCAAACGAATATGAATACTTTGGATTCGGCCAAGTCGGTCACGACAAGGGATCATGATGCCCCGCAGGTAAATAGCCATTGTCCAACGTCCATCCCCATCCCGGTAAAAGCCGGGGACTCCAAACAGCTCATGTCCCTCCATAATCAGTTCCTTTGCTAACGCATGAAACCCTACAAGTGGTGTTGTTCGATATCCCAGCCGGTCAATCTCTTGATTGGTCAGGCCACGCCCCCGCAGATTGTCCCTATGATCCGAAGCCAATGTTAATTTGCTGAGGAGCGCCCGGTAAACACGATCTCTCGTTTCGATATTGACCAGTGGGGCTTGGGGTATCTCTGCCGGTCCTGACCTGGGTTGTACTCGCTTCCGGCCTCTTGCTTTACCAGAGTAGCTGCTTTCTTTACCACCCAACCGCTCCGTCAAATCTTGATGTACTTTATCCCGCGGCACGCCAGTATAGTAAGCATAGAGATCAAAAACTCCACCCTCAAACTGGCCGCATTTGGGACAGCGAAACACATTGCGCTTGAGGTTGATATTTAGATGCCGCTTTCTTGATCCAACATGGTCACAAACTGGGCAGGGAATATTATAGGAACTCCGGCCCATAGGCGGCTGCGGAATTGGCAGGAGCGGCAGTATGTCATTCATTTGATAACGCAGTTCCATTTCCATTCAGCTCCTTTCCTCCGTACCCGGTGCGGCATCGCCCCGCATTTTATATTCTTCATTTCATGATAAGGAATCCCGTTTCCCGAAAAACTGCAGTGTAAATATCTGTCCCATCACCGCATTCCTTTGTCAGTTCCAGCAGTGAAAAGCAGCATCCATACTCCTGGAAGTCCTCGGTGGAGATACAGTCTGGGTTATCTTCTGGGGATAGATAGTAAACCTTACAAATCTGGAGCTGATCAAAACTTCCGACCGTATAGGACTCAACAAAGTCCGGGGTATAGTATGCGTTTGGCTGCGAGTTGGGTTTGCACACAGAAATAATTATCCATAGCCAGATACTAACGACACCAATGATGCCCAGGGTGTAGAGAATTGAGCGTACAGTTTGCTTCATAGCTGTTCCTTTCTGGGGGCCGGCACAAAACCGGCCCCCCTATTTGTTCAAGCGGTGGCCTTAACCGCCTCATCACAGATTAGCTTGGCCGCAGCTGAAACTTCAGCGTTGCCGGTAAACTTGGTGGCCACCCAATGCAGCGCTTTGGGGTCGATCTGTAAGACTTCTCCCAGCGTCTTGCCGTTGTACTTGGCAATTGGGCAGGCAACCTTCAGCGCCTTTTCAAAAGGCGTCAGTTCGGGTTCTCTCGGCTTGGCTGCCGGGGCTGCCTGGACCGCAGGCGCGTCGGACACCGGAGACGGTACGCTCCCAGCAGAGGCGTCTGCGGGGTCACCACTCCACATGATACTGCCCAGCTCATCTACGACCGGTGCGTCAAAGGAGTCACCAGCGGCTCCAAACTGGAGCCCAAATCCAGCGTTGCGCAGGGCAATGCCCACTGCGGCAGTCTGCGCCCACTCCCGGGGAGATACGGTGGGCTTATCCAGCAGATAGCCTCTGGAGGCTGTGGCCTCGGCCAGGAACTGTTCCACCGGTGCGGAATAATGGGGATAGATCCGAGCCGTAGCAACAAAGCAGTCCTTCCCCGCTGTGACAGAAACTGCGATACGCCCCTCGGGGTACTTCAGCCGGAACCAGCCAATCTGGACCATGACCGGAAGCCGCAGTCTCTTTTCGCCGCCGTTGGGGCTGTTCAGATCGGTATACTCCACCGCCAGTGCAGAGGGGTCGAACCCTTCCACGGCGTTAATTTTCTGCAGGGCCTCCATAGCCATCTGCTTCGCTTGGGTATTTTCCATAGTCATGACGCAGGCACCTCCTTCTTTTTAATGGGCACAAATGTATTTCGGAACTGAAGCCAAGCGGGAAGCAGCGTCTGGATCACCTTGCCGATCTCGTGACTGTAGCTATCCGGGGCGGACGGTGAAAAACTGGAAAACCGCTTGCGGTAATCTTCGATCACCCTCCCTAGGTTATTCTGGGCAGCGTCCCGCTCCTTCTGGGTATCAGGCCCTCTGTTGGGACCGTAGCGGCGCTCCAAGGCGAGGCACTGCACGTAGGCATCCAGCATCTTATAGTGTCCCAGCAAAAACTGGGTCTCCATGGTGACCGGAGCCGTCCTGCAGAACATCTGGCAGGTTTCCAGCACACCGATCCGATACACAATCTCACCGTGCCGCCAGATAACGTCAGCCGGAACGCCGCCCTTGGCAATGCGCTGATCCATCTCGCTGCGGAGGTTATAGAGGTTTTCAAGAACAGTTGCCATATTTTCTTCTCCCTTCACGATTTTGCTGTTTCGGTAATACGGGAAGCCAGCATGGTGTTGCGTCTCTCTGTATCCGTCGTCTGGATAGCCTGGATAACCGCTTGCCAGTCGCCAACAATCTGCGCTCTGCGCTTGGCGCGAGTAAGCCCGGTATAGACCAGAGGGCGCTTGAGCATACGTCCATGGCAATTCTGGATGCTGAGCAGTACAGAGTCGTACTGGCCGCCCTGGGATTTATGGATCGTGGTAGCATAGGCAAGGTCAAGGTGGCTCAAACTCTCCTTATCCTCATAGGATACAATGCGGTCATCATGGAAGTCCACTTCTACCAGGAAGCTATCGCCGTCCCGCTCAATTTTGCGGATATAGCCGATGTCGCCGTTGCTGACCTCATCCCGATTCTTGGTCTGCATGACCTTATCCCCTAGACGGAAGATGCGCTGGGCCAAAGCAAGTTCAGGCTTGTTCAGGCCAGGCGGATTGACCAGGGCACGCAACCGTTCATTCATACTTCGTACGCCGGTCTCAGTCTTGGCCCGGAACGGGGTAAGCAACGCCACATTGTCCACGCCATATTGTGCCACCTCCTGCATATACAGCCGCTCCAGCCATTGGGCGGACTGCTGAATATCGGCGGAACTCCAGAATTGGAAGTCCCCATCAAACTGGAGACTTGCATTGCCGTGGCGGATACGCTGGGCGTTTTCGGCGATCATGCTACCCTCACTCTGGCGAAACACCTTGTCCAACATGACCATCGGGATCCTGCCGCAGCGCAGCATTTCACTGAGTACCGCGCCCGGCCCTACGGATGGAAGCTGGTCGGCGTCCCCTACCAGCACCAGCCGGCACATCGGCGGCAGTGCATGGAATAGATACCAGGTCATGGCCATATCCAGCATACTCACCTCGTCTACCAGTACCAGATCGGCGTTCACCAGTTCTGGCATGGTCAGGGTGTTGGTCTCACCGGCGGTCAGGTTCAGCGCCTTATGGACGGTGCAGGCGGGCAGTCCGGTGCTCTGCTCCAGCCTCCGCGCCGCACGGCCCGTTGGCGCACAGCAGATGATGTCCGCATCTGGAAACGCTTTGCGGTAGATGTTTAGAAACACGCGCTGGATAGATGTTTTGCCGGTACCAGGGCCGCCGGAGATAATACAGAGAGGTGATGCTAGGGCGGTCTTAACCGCCTGCCGCTGTTCCGCTGCCAAAACAAACCCCAGTTCCTCCTGCTGCTGATCAATCTCGTCATCCAGGTCCCCAATATAGGGCAGGCTGCCCCGTTGGAGCATCTCTCGAACGCATTGGGCGGTGCCATTCTCGGCTTCGACCATGATGGGCCGGTAAACGTGGCTCTGATACAGAGCCAGCCGATCCGCCTTCAGCATCTCAAAAGCCTCGTTGGCAACAGCTATGCGGTTCAGACCCGGCGTGCGCAGCAGTTCCACCGCCTGCCGGACAAAGTGCTCTTTGTGCAGGCACAGATGTCCCTTTTGCTCAGCAACTTCCAGTGTATGGAGCAGTCCAGCAGCGACACGCTCAGGGGCTGTCCTGGGAATACCCTGACGTTCCGCCAACCGGTCTGCCACCTCAAATGACAGCAGCCCTTGTTCAAACACCTCATAGGGACGCTCTTTCAGCAACTCCTCCGCCCTGATACCCAACTCCTTTTGCATACGAACGGCTTGCCCAGCGTTGACGTCCAATGGTGCCAGCATGGTGATGATCCGCCGGGCGCTTCGAGTCTCCAAGTATGAGTCTCGAAGCTGTTCACAGTGCTTACTACTGATGCCGGGCACCTCACGGATGCGGTCCGGGTCATTGTCCAAAACTGTCAGGGTATCGTCCCCAAAGG
>OFFR01001466.1_pt1 | contig 10118 bp, 8 predicted proteins | sample 1521421 | NCBI WGS metagenome assembly OFFR01 (sample SAMEA3504087, study PRJEB24116) | mouse gut metagenome | biome: mouse gut; feature: mouse-associated habitat; material: faeces | place: Denmark | collected 2011 | reverse complement strand
GGCCCTTTCCGGCTGTCAGTCATATTCCTGCCCCGTCATATTTTATACGGTATTTTCTCCATGTAACCCGGATTACGCCCTGCAGCAGCACGCACCAGGCACCCAGAATCACAAGCCCCCTCACCGCCTCGTCCCCGCATCGCCCGGTGAAGAGCATGGAGGGCAGATAGGTCACATAATAAAAGGGCAGCAGCCTCATCCCCGCCACCAAAGCCTCCGGAAACAGCGCCAACGGCACAAGGCTTCCCGTCACCAAAGCTGCCAGATTATCCTTAATCATCAGAAATGTGCTGATCTCCTCGTATTTTAATGTCAGTATTCCCAGAAAATAATTCAGCTGCACCATAAAGAACAGTCCCATCAGGGCCATCACCATCGCACAGATAAAGAGTCCCGGGCTATGGGTAAACGCCAGCTGAATCCGGAAAACAAACACCCAGACCACAGCGGCAGACAGGTCAAAAAATAAGTAAAACAGCACCACTCCCGCTTCCATGGCTGCAAAATACCCTTCCATATTCACAGGCAGAACAAGATAATTGGACAAAGTGCCGTTTCTTATCCTTGCGCTGATTTCCCCGCTGATGCCCCCGGACATCTCCAGCTGGGACAGGAAGGAACTGACGATATAGTAGGACAGCATCCCATGAAAAGTGAAATCCGCCACCGTATCCCTTTCCCGGAAAACCATCCCCCACAACAGCCAGGCAAACAAAACCTTTGACACGGTAAACAGCATACTGAAGGCCACATCCGCCCGCCATGCAAGCTGCGTCTTCAGGTAGACGCGCATCACCTCTCTGTATTTTCTCATTTTTTTCACTCCTTTATATTTTTCCCATATTTTCTCCCACGGTCAGTCTCCCGGGTTATTCCTGTCCCAGGGCGCCCTCGGCATAAATCCGCTCCGCAACCCTTCCGATCTCATCCTCCTCCACAGTAAGATCGCTTGGATGGTATTCCATCAGTCTCTGTAGAAGCTCTCCCGACTGTTCCTTCCGGATGCGAATGACCTTTTTGTAAGGACTCTCCTCCCTGACCGCCGCCCCTTCCGGCAAGACGATCTCCCCCACAGGCTGACGGAAGCTCACGGAAATCTGACGCTCTTTCTGGTATTTTTCAAAAAGCGCCTCCGTGCTGCCGTCATAGATCTTGGTTCCGTGATTAATCACAATGGAGCGGTCACAGAGCGCCCTGATATCCTCCATATAGTGGGAAGTGAGCAGAATGGTAGTGCCCTTCTTCCGGTTGATCTCCCACAGAAATTTACGAATCTGCCTGGAGGCGACGGCGTCCAGACCGATAGTGGGTTCATCCAGAAATAAAATCCTGGGATTGTGAAGCAGCGCAGCCATCAGCTCCATCTTCATCCGCTCCCCCAGGGAAAGGGTGCGCACCTGCACGTCCATCAGCTCCCGGACGCCGAACAGCTCCGTGAAATAGGCCCTGGTCTCCCGGAACTGCTTTTCGTCCAGCTCGTAGATCTCCTTGAACAGGCGCAGGGTGTCGTTTGCGGTGAGCTCAAAAAAGAGCTGGCTCTTCTGGCCCATGACCACGGCATACTGGCGCTTGAACTCGTTCTTCAGGTCATTGGGGTAGAAGCCCATGACATGGATCCGCCCGGAGGTGGGCGCGATGATGCCGGTGAGCATCTTCGTCAGGGTGGTCTTCCCGGCGCCGTTCGGCCCGATCAGCCCGATGAACTCCCCCTCCTGTAAGGCAAAGTCGAAATCCCGGACGGCGGCCTTCTCCTCGTATTCCCGCTTCCAGAGGCTCCTGATGCTGCCGGAAAGCCCCTCCGGCTTTTTGAACCTGCGGTAGGTCTTGGTAAGTCTTTCGGTCTCAATGATGTTCATGATGACACTCTCCTCGCGCTTTGGCGCATGTTATTTTACGGTTAGACAATACAAAAACCGGCCACGGTAGTATCTGCCCTGTGCAAAAGGCATACTCCTTCCGTGGCCGGCGTTTCATGGAACCAAAAAAACACAGCCTACAATGGCCATGCTTTCCATTTACAGTCCAGAATATTTCCTGAAAAAGAAGTATATGTTAAGCATCTACAGGGCAGACGAAAGGGCATAGCTATCCCCCGAAAGGCAAACAGCTATCCTCTCCCCGTGTTCAGTTGCGGAGCACCTCCACATCCACCAAGCTTAACATACAATACCTCTCTTTCCTCGTTTTCGAATAAGTATAATGCATCGGGGGCGGTGTGTCAAGGGATAAGAGGCCCTTTTCAGGTTAAACTTATAAACTGTTATGCAAAGCAACACCATTTGGTGTTCATTAAAAATATAAAGAAATGATCTATTTCATTCTCATAATCCAATGACAGTACATAGCGAATCTTCTTCATGCTCAGCTTATAGCTGCTTTTCACCAGCGACAGAATTGACAGAACTATCTTTTTCATAATCTGGAGGTTTTTTGCTCCTGTCTTTGCCATGCTTGTATTTTTGTCGTCCCGGAATGTGAAATCCAGCTGCCAGTGCAGCTTGTTCTCCACTCCTTATCTGAACATTCAGATAAGGAGTGGAAAACACGCTGCACCACGTGCTTGATGATGTATTTCGTGAGGACCGCTCCAGTGCAAGAAAAAGTAAGAACAATCTTGCACTGATCCGGAAGATTGCATACAACATTTTAAAAATTGCCTGTATCCAGGACGATACAGGCAAAGGGATTCAGGAAATGTCAGATATTTTTTCTGACGATTTAGACCTGATTGCAAAGTATGTTTTTGGTGCCATACAAAGCTTCCGCTAAGATAATTATAATACAAAATCATTTTCAAAAAAATCACAAAATAAGAAACAGGGGACTTTTTGCGTTTTTTTTGAAAATCAAGTAAGTCGAAGTAAGAACAAAAATTTCTCAAGCATTGTTAAGACAGAGGGCCGATTTGATTATGGCTTCATGAAACAACCCTAGCAGGAAATACAAAGCTCTTTACAAACGCTATGGAATGTGGTATTACATAGACAAGCAAAGGCGGTAATCCCTAAATGCTAGAGAAAGGACTGATTACGTTGGAAAGAGAAAGAGCGTGGTAGATTTTTGACTTAAATGAAAATACAGATTTTTGTCAAAAATAACTAATTTGAACTCATTTAAAAAGGCATAATTACAATAAAAAGGAAAGGTGGGTATTTTTATGAAAACCAGAAAGAGAATTTTAAGTGCTTTACTTGCGGCAAGTATTTGTGCAGCTATGCCAGTTGTTGCATTTGCTGCTAGTGAGAGTATCGACGGCGGCAGTGGTTCATGGTACGGCGGAATTGATTCTAACCATAAAATCTATTCTAAAGTATGGGATCACAAAGTAGACGGAAGAAGATACAGTGTAACTGTTTGGGTAAAAGATGACAATGGCGACAAAGACTCTGTAACGGGTACTACAAACGGTGTAGATGCCGCAGGAGAGGTTAAAGTAACCAAGACTGCCTCTTATGATCACATATTCACTCCTAACAAAGCAGGCTATAAGGATTTAACAGTTGTTGTTTCTCGTAGTGCTGGCGCAGATGTAAAAGTAGCTCCGGCAGCTCCTTCTTCTTATGAAGTCGAGTTGTGGGAAGATGAAGAAGTGAATAAGTAAAGACTTGTGCTTCTGGCAAAAAGTACGAGGTCAAGTATATTTTTACTTGACCTCGCACTTAACTTTTTTAGAAACACAATAAATAATGGATCAGGAGACGGTACAATGAAAAAACTATTTAGTTTAACAGGAGTTTTTATCGGAATATATTTAGTATATATTTTTGTGATTTACTCCAGTTCTTTAATCTTTCCTATGAATATTGGAAATTTGTATGATTGTGCGGTAGAAAAAAATATCTCATCTGAGGATTTAATTGATATTGCACAAGAATATAATCTAACGGTATTCACAACAGAATATAATAACACCAGCTTATTGCAAAAAGATGTTGTTTTTAACTATCTAAATATTAGTGATAATGATGATATAGAGATGGGGTATCAAAATACATTATTTTCTACAAATAAAATTTTGTATAAAGAAGATTTAGAAAGTGGATTGAAACTACAACGTTTTTGGACAATAGAGAACGAAGATTCAAATTTTGCTGGGTTTATTGATGGATTGAAAAATTATGGAATACATAATGAAATCTTTGAATCTCACAGAATGAATTTTTCTGTAATATTTTCACAGAAAAATGTGGAATTTTTTTGGTGTGTAATTCTATTGTTGGTGTTTTGTGTGAGTGTTTACTATATGCTTCGCAGCAAAGAAATTGCGATTTTGAAATTAAATGGACGTAAAGATTTATCTATATCAACAAATATTATAAAAATTGCTGCGATACGGATTCTGATGGGATATACTTTGATTAGCATAATATTTGGCGTTTATTTAATATTGAAGCTCCATGAATTATTAGCTGATTTTTCAAAACTTTATTTTTATATTACAATTTGTATTGTCTTAACAATGCTAGCAGTTATGTTGATTGGTACATTATTTGTGAAATTTTTGAATATCGTACCCGCACTAAAAAGCAATAAAAATAATAAACTGTTAGTCATATTTACTGTTGTGTTTAAATTATGTGCAACGATTATTCTTGTTATTTTTGCTCAAAACGTATATTATGATGTACTTGATGTGCAAGTTGCCAGCGAAACCGATAATAGTGTAAGAAGTTCGGACTTTTACTATGTTAAAACAGCAGAAATTCCAGACAATGTTTTAATGGATTTGTTGCTTTTAAATTTTGATGAAACTGATAAAAATAAAATATACAATTATGCTAATCCGACAGATTGCTTATATGGGCATGAAGCTAGTTTTAACCATGATAAAAAAGAAGGTATGATCACTAATCCCCCAATCATTCGTATGTCATACAATATGCTTGACTTTATACCCGTTTATTCTGATAAGGGAGAAAGAATCGACCAAGATAGTTTTGATTGTAATTCAACTACTATCTTAATTCCAAGTAATTTATCTGAAAGAACGGAGGAAATAGTAGCTGGGTTTGGAGAAAATACAACTGTCAAAGTACGATTTATTGAAAGCGGTCAAGAACATTGTAACTTTTTAAATCCAGTTGAAAAAACCTATAACGCAATTTATTTTCTAAAACCAATAGAAAGAGATATTTATTTCAATAATGGGCGTGTTTTATTCCATAAGGATATTATCACAGATATGGAGAAATATTTATCAGAAAATAAGATAGACAGTGGTACGGCAACTTTGGTTAATTTATCTTCAGATTATCAAAAAGTGCTAGGCAATTTAGATTTAAAACTAATAGATGATTTACAGTTTTTAATTGTAAATGCTCTTTCTTTCCTACTATCAGTTATTGCAATAGGTGTAGTATATTGTGAGTTTAGAAAGAAAGAAATTGCAGTTTTTAAAATTTTATCAGTATTTCCAAAAAGGTTAGTTTTGTATTTATGTGGTATCAATATGTTGATTACTCTTATTGTTACCTTGTGTATTTGTCCAGTATTCTTCTTTGTAGCTATATTAGAAAGTATAGTATATATGGCAATATTTTATAATTACCAAACTAAAAAAACCGTATCAATTTTAAAAGGAGAATAATAACAGGGAGGATATTGATATGATAGAATTAAAAAATATAACTAAATCATTTGGAAATAATACCATCTTTGATAAATTTAATTGTATTATCGAAAGTGGCGAGTTTCTAGGAATTAAAGGGAAATCTGGTAGCGGAAAGTCAACCTTGTTAAATATAATCGGGTTACTTGAAAAATGTGATAGTGGAGAAATCATAATTGACGGTAAAGAGGTTCATTATAATGATAAAAAACAAATTAAATACTTATTAAGAAAAAAAATAGGTTATTTGTTCCAAAACTTTGCGTTGATTGATGATTTTTCAGTCCTAAAAAATTTATCAATAGGATTAGAAGATAAAAGTAAAAAAGAAAGAATTACTTTAATTCAAAATGTTTTGAATGGATTAAATTTGCAAGTTGACATTAACAAAGAAGTTTTCAAGTTGTCTGGTGGAGAGCAACAACGTATAGCAATCGCAAGGGTTATGCTACAAGACAAATCTATAATTTTAGCAGACGAACCAACAGCTTCTGTTGATCCGGTAAATAGAGATATAATTTTAGAGATTTTGAAAAAGTTAAATCAATCTGGTAAAACAATAGTTTTAGTGTCGCATGATGATTATGTTATAAGACAAGCTAGCCGAGTTATACAATTATAGTAATAGAATAGAAATCGTTGCTACAAAATATTTCTTGTGGCAACGATTTTTATTTACAGAATATTTCGCTAAATGGTTATACCGAAACTTCTATTATACCGAAATCTCCATGGAAAGCTGATAAAGCATGGCTTCTTGCGGAGATTTTCGGTATAACTTTTTACTGGATCTTATACAGTAGAAAACAAAAAATGCCGCCCCGACACAGGAATTCGGTATAACCTACAAGAGCTTACAAGCCATAGAGTTGCTTTAGGAGATCCTCATCGTCTATGGTATAGCTTGAAGAATCTTCTGGAGCCCCTGTCCCAGAACCCATGGCTTTTTCTATCGCTTTACGCTTTGCCTCCGTGTCGGCATGGGCATAGACCAGAGTGGTCTCAAGGCTGGCATGCCCAAGCCATTGGGAGATCAGTGTCAGGTCCATCCCGTGCTGGTACAGGTGCATGGCACGGGTATGCCGCCAAAGATGGGGGTATACTGTTTCTGGCACATCCCCGCATTTCTCCCTTGCCGCATCCGCATATTTCTGGATGCGGATCCTCACCGTGTCATCGCATATGGGCTGTAGCTGTCCTTTCCGTTCTACATAAAACAGCGGCTTTTCTGAAAGCATGGATTCCCTTTTGTGAAAGACGCTGATATAATTCTTCAGCTTCCCTACTGTATTCGCCATCAAGGGGACTGTCCTGATCTTCCGGCCTTTTCCAAACAGCTGTGCTGTCGGCGTCCTGTCAAGCCGCAGGTCGCAGAGCCTGATGCCGAGGGCCTCCTGTATCCTGGCTCCTGTATCATACAGCATGACCATGATCATCTGGTCGCGCAGCCCTATGGCTGTGCGGGTATCCGGTTCTTTCAGGAGCGCCTCCACTGCCTTTTCTGTCATGTAGTCCACTTTGGCAAAGCGGTCGCTCTTGCGGACCTTGATGGCAGAGAGCTCACCTGACAGGCTGATATATTCCGGCCTGCAGGCTGCCGCATAGCTGACGAACGCCCTCAATACCGCGAGCCGGTTGTTCCTGGTCGAAGACGACAGGCCCCTGTCCCCTGTAAGCGAGTCCAGGTAGGCATTGACGGAACCCGCGTTCACCATATCGAAAGTGACGGCCATGACCGGTATGCCTTCGGCCCCCGCCACATGGGCCAGGAACTGGTTCAGCACAGTGCGGTAAGTGGTCACTGTGTTCCCGCTCAGCTTCCGCTGCACCGGCAGATATACGAGGAGGAAGTTCTTGATCAGGAGGAACAGCTGTGGATCTTTTATCTTTCCCATAGTTCCACCTCCGGCACGAGCCTGTTCATGCTGTCCCAGTCTATCCCTGAAGATCTTACAAGGTTCTCTGGGAGGAGATGTATATAGTAGGCTGTGGCTGCAAGCTCCTTATGCCCCATATATGCCTGCAGGTATGGGAGCCGTGAATGGATGTCGATGCCCCTGTCCAGCCAGCGGCTTAAATTCGCTGTGGCGAACCGGTGGCGGAGGTCGTATACTCTTACTGGAGGGAGCAGTTCAGATGGTTCATCTTTCTTTGACCTGGCAAAAAACTTCCTGAACTTCCCGCCCATCCAGGCGGCAGTGTACGGACTGCCGTCTGGCCTTGGAAAAAAATATCCGTTTTCCGGGAAAGAAGCATCGCGCATCGCGGCATAGGACCGCACAACCGCCCGCATATCCTCAGACATCACGATGCTGCGGCTCTTATGCCATTTCGTGTTGACGATACGGACCTCGCCGGAACCAAGGTCCACCTCGCTCCTTTTCAGGAGCCGTCCCTCATTTGGACGCAGCCCACAGGTATAGGTCAGCCTGAAGTAGGTGCTCAGCAGCGCGGCCTCCAGCTCCCTGCCCGCCTTTTCGTATAAGTCGATCTCATGGAAAAGCCCCTTCAGCTCATCATCGCTGAAGATATATGGGACAAATATACTTTTTCCCGCCGTGAACATCTCCGAGATGACATAAGCATCCTTTCCCGTGGATCTCTGGTAACGCCCGAAGGCCCTGGCAAAAGCAGCTTTCCGGTGGACCGTCCCGTCCGCTTTTGACATCCCTGCCTTCAGCCAGCTGATGACGATGGGTTCCGTCACCCTGTCAGCATCCGGGTGGCCGGAGCAGTGCCGGTCAAAGTCCTTCGCCCGGTCGAGGTAGGTAGCCTCCGAGAACCCAAATGTTGCCTTGAGGGCGATCATGTCCTCAAGGTCTTTTGCAAACCCGCTGGTAAATCCATAGCTCATGACAGGCACCCCCTTTCAAGAGGGATCACGCTGAAATCAAGTGCGCATTCCCGGAGGTCGTCTGTATTAAGAGAAAGGTACTGGCGGGCAGAATCCGTATCGTCATGGCCGAGTATCTGTGACACTGTGGTGAGCGGCGAACCTGAAACGAGCAGTTTCTTTGCCAGCCTCCTGCGCAGGCCATGGAACCCCTTCCCGTCAAAGGGCTGCCTGCGTATCCCGGCTTTTTCCTGATAGGAGCGGAACATGCAGCCGATACAGGTCGTGTCCTGGATCTCCGTCTTTGGGGCTGAAACGCGCAGGAACACTTCCCCGCATCCGGTCCCTTTCGGCCTGGCGTTCAGGATATAGTCCTTCAGGGCCTCGCCAGTCTCTTTCATGAGCGGGACGTGCGTTGTCGTGCCTGTCTTGCTCTGGACGAGCTTTATCTCGCCTTTCCTCCAGTCAATGTCCGTCAGCTTCATGCGGATGATGTCGATGGCACGCAGGCCCGTGGTCGCGCCCACAAGGATGATGGCGCGGTTCCGTTTCCCTGTTTCTGTCTCCGTGTCGATTACACCGAGAATCCGCTCCAGCTCCTCATCGGTCACGTAACTCTGGATGGGCATCCCCCTGTATACCTTGTATGAAAAAAGTTCTACGCAGTCCGGGGCCGGTATCCCGGAATCCTTAAGGAAGATATGGAAATGCTTCAGGTAGAGCAGGACATTGTGCAGGCCTGATGTCTTTATGCTGGCTGCGGTCTTTAAGATGAATTCCCGGACTTCATCATGTGTCACATCTGAAAGCGAGGCATGGCCGCGCTTCTCCATGTACTGGAGATATTTCCGCACGGTCCATCCGGCATCATATCTCGATTTGTCCCCGCATGACCTCGAACAGAGGAACTGGTCAACGATCCGCTCATTCCCCTCCGACAGCATAAAAGAAGTCCCCCTTTTTTGCGATGTGTACCGGAATTGTCCACTCAGGAAGAATTCATTCATCCTGCGGCCGACATACCGTGTTTTCTTGAAGGACTGGTAGGTGACCTCTCCGCGCTCATACCTTTCCTTGTTCAGGCTGATATACTCATCCGTGATCTCTGGGCTGTATGCTGCCTGTCCGGTTTGCACATAGTATTTCCGGAACTGCCCCATGGCAGGCTGATAATACCTCCAGATCGTAGTCTCACTGTAACCGATTCGCCTCATCTCATCCAATATCTGCGCAATCAGCTGGTTGATGGTTACTGTGTTTTGTTCCATGGCAAAACGCCTCCTTTGATAATAGTCAGACATTATCCTGTCTGCCCTGTCTATTATCATGGATACGTTGTTTTTGTGCGAGAAGTATTATACCGAATTTGAGCATCTGTCCGATGAGGCGTCAGCAAGATTGCCGGATCTTGGAGAAAATGTTATACCGAATTATCTTAAAAAATCGTTGAAATACCGAGGCTGCTCCATAAGCCTCGGTATAATAGAAGTTTCGGTATAACCACGGTTATACCGAATTCGGTATAAAAACGGCAAGCAATGCAATCTTCCGTAAGATTGCGTATTTAGCAGAAATCCCGTCCCCGGAATTTCTGCTAAATGCTTGTTGGTGACATGTCCCCCAACCCCTGAGATCATCACCTGCGGTGATGGCTGCGCGTTCCGTTGGAACGCTGAA
>OFFR01001463.1_pt1 | contig 10137 bp, 9 predicted proteins | sample 1521421 | NCBI WGS metagenome assembly OFFR01 (sample SAMEA3504087, study PRJEB24116) | mouse gut metagenome | biome: mouse gut; feature: mouse-associated habitat; material: faeces | place: Denmark | collected 2011 | reverse complement strand
TTTCACTTGCCGTGAAACCAGACTGCATAACGCTGACTGGTTCAATCGCATGATTCCATCAGGCAGCTTTCAGCGTTATGCAGTATAACAGCGTAAAGGCGCATGGAACAGTAAATTGTAAACCATGCGTCTTTTTTGATGTGTGCTTGCACACATTGCCCAACAAGGAGGAACATGAGCGACAACATTCAGACCAACACCACAGGGCGATTAACGCCTTGTCTACAACAGAAGATTGACAAGACAGGGTATTTGGTCGAGGTACTCAAGCCTGCAATTTCTGACAGAGTAGACTATATCCAACGATATATAGAGCCATTTGTCTCTTCTTTTTAATTTTTTCCTGATTTATGTAACAAAACGACAGATATCATCCGTTATTATTAATGAGAGAATAAATACCGGGCTTTTCATGGAGAAAAGATGATATTACTGACGATAACAGACGATCCAAAGGACAGGACGAAATTCTGCATCCTTTATGAAAAATACAGATACCTGCTGCACAAGGTAGCTATGGAGGTTCTGCATGACCGGTACTTGGCGGAGGACGCGGTGCAGAGCGCTTTTATAAAGATAGCCGATAACATTGCGAAGGTAGGGGAGATCGACAGCAGACAGACCAAGAGCTACCTGATTGTAATCGCAAAGAATGCAGCCATAGATATAAGCAGAAAGCGGAAGCGGCAGATGAAGAGGGAAATCAATGCGGATGAAATAGGAGAGGAGAAGCTACCCGCAGTCTGCATGGAATCAGACCTGGAGAATGGAGTGCTGGATATACTGAAAAATCTCCCGGAAAAATACAGGGACGTCTTCCTTTTGAAATATTCCGCGGAGATGGAGAACAGCGAGATAGCGAAAGTATGCGGGATAAAAGAAGCCACCGTCAGACAGCGGATTGCCAGAGGGAAAGTATTGATTGAAAACGAGATAAGGAATCTGGAGGCGAGCAGGCATGAAACAGATAGAGGTGACTGACGAATGGCTCTGCAAGTACATGCCGATTGTGGGCGAAGCGATTATCAGGGAGCTGGAGGAGGGCACGGACTATGGGTATCGGTTCTCTGCGAAATTTGAGCGGAGGATGAAGCTCATGCTCTGGAAGGAGGAGCATCCATGGATCCGCGCCGCTTACAGACAGCTCAAACGTACAGCGGTCCTGAGCATCTGTGTGGCTGTAGGCCTGCTGATATTGACAATGAGCGCTGAGGGGAATCGAATGAAGCTGTTCGACACAATCAGGACTTTGCGGGAGGATTCGGCGGAATATACATATTTTACGGATGAGGAGGAGGGGGAATTTCGGAAGAGGGAACCGGCATATTTGCCGGAAGGTTATGAGGAAGTGAAGAGGAGTTCGAATGGGATTGGTTTTCATTTGGTTTTTGAAAACAGTCTGGGTGAAATGATAACATGGAGACAGCTGCTTGTTTCAGATGGCGATAGTGTTGTTATGGACACAGAGTATGATTCCCAGATGACTTGCGAGGTAGAGGGGAAGTTCGTTACAGTCTGTTTGTATTCCGATGGGTTTAAATATGCGTATTGTGAAAATGAGAGATATGTGTATTTGTTGACGGCTGATAATATGGCAATAGACGAAATTTGCAAAATGTTTCAATTTACAGAAGAATAAAATGATTTGAAAATATAGGACTTTGAATGGAGGGACAGCACATGAAAATCTTGGAAATGAATCAAAAGCCCAATGCATATCCTGCAAATCCAGCGTCAAATCAAGCGCAAGGGGATAAAGGAATAGAACTGAAAAGAGCCTTCGAAAATATTCCGGAGGCGGAGGTCTCGATTTCAAAAGAGGGCATGGCTGCATGGGAAGAGGCGGCAGCGAGAAGAACAGGCTGCTTTGGCGCAATGACAGGAATTGATGAAAATCTGGAGAGAATTACCCGGGCACAGACAAATGAAGTTTCTTTTGAGCATTTGATGGAATTCGGCTCTGTAATGAAAGAGGTTGAGAAAAAGTACAAAAACGGAGGAGAAGGGGTTGACTCCTTTATGAAAACAATTGCCGAGACATACGAGATCATGTATCGCAGGATTGTGGAGCAGCATAAGGATGGAGACCGGGAAGTGGATTATGAACTGTCAGGCAAGGGATTCTTATCTTTGGAGGAGGATCTGGCAGGACTCGGCGAGGCATATGATTACTGGTCGCAATTTGTAGAGGCCCATATTCTCATTCAGCAAAGGATAAAAGGCTGGGAGCCGGCCGGCGTCATTTCGCTCGATGGGGAACAGGGACGCAAAAAGGACAAGAAGTTTCTGGGTGAAGAGTATAACGCCTATCGCCGCGATGCACTGGATATCATGCGGCGCGGGAAAGAGGATTTTCTGGCCACCTTTCGGGCGCTCAACGGCGATAAAGGGATTATGGCAGGCATCATGAACAGGCTTATGGACCAAAGCGTTGGATTTTGGGAAAAGACGCAAGAGCTGTGGTCGTGAGATGAAAAGAGGGGGAGGGCAGAATGATTGTCCATTTTGATTCAAAAGATTTGCTGGAACGGAATTATCAATGTATTTCTGATAAGGGCGACAAAGCTCCGAAACAGATAAACCAGGTCATGAGCAATTTGGCTGACCAGCCGATTCAGGTTGACATCTCAAAAGAAGGAATGGAAGCATACAAAAAGATGTACCAGAAGGAGCAGCAGGGCAATCTCTATGGGCTCAATATCGAGATTACCTCCAATGGTCTGGTATTTGGAAATGAGGACTGGCCGGACATGACGGACTTTATTGATTTAGGCGGGTCATCTCCGGAGAAAATGCTGCGCAAAGGGATGGATATGCAGAAATGGTATGATGATTGGACCTCCGTAAAGGATAAAGCTTCGATGCTGCTTTCCGCGTATGCCAAAGCATATGACGAAATCTGCCAGGGCTATGAAAACGGTACAAGAGTAAGGTACAAAATAGACATGAGCGCAAAGGAGTTGTACCGGGAGGTCACAATGGAAGAAGAGCTGGAGGCCCTGCGGGAACGGTATGAAGCAAGAACGAATAATCTGGAAGAGCTGCACAGATTGCCCTGCTCTGCGAGGAAAGGCATCTCAGAGACGCATTCCCAGTGGGCGGAGATAGGCTTTATCAGCAGAGAGGAAGCCGAAAGGACAAAGGAGAACTATTTAAAGATGAGGGGGGAAGAAAAGATTGTAGATATAAGGCAGAAGCTGATAGATGCCGCCTCCCTGTTCGTCAGCAGGTATCAGGATTCCGGACTGAAGAAGCCAGGTAATCCGATTTTGTAAAGCCCTTGTCAGCGGCTGATAAAAACGTTCTGAGAAAGAAGCCCCTAGGCAGCGAAACCTGCCTGAGGGCTTTTTCATGTAGCGGAGTCGGCGGGATTCGAACCCGCGTGCCCCGGAGGGCAAACGCATTTCAGTGCGTAGCCATTGGCCCCCGCTTGTGGACATAAGCATCGAACGGAGAGTGTGGGATTCGAACTCACGTGCCCTGTAAAGGATAACTGCATTTCGAGTGCGTTACTGTCAATGGACTTTACTGGAATTTATTTGATTTTGACGGGATTTGATGGAAGTTAATAATGGCTGAAAATATAGGAAAATCAAGGGCTTGCGGCGTGAAAGCCGCATAAATACAATGAATATTCGAACTCATTGAAAGTCACCCGAAAATGGCTCAAAAAACGGAAAAAAGAGAGAACTTGGAGAGAACGGAGAGAACTGAGGAGAGAACAGAAGCCCGGTTTGGACTGGCTTCTCAAGATTCCTAAAAATATTTAGAGAGAACTACGGCACCCAATCTTCTGCTGTTGGCCAAAATACTGCGAAGAGGTGCATAGAATGATTACAGAAAAATATTGTAGGGAGATTCTGGAGCAATATCCCGAATACATAACCAAAGACCAGATGTACCGCATCTGTCATATCAGCAAAAAGACATGCCTTTTTCTTTTGGAAAGCGGTCTTGTGCCAAACATAGACAGCGGGAAAAAGACACGGCGGTTTAAAATCAAGACAACCGATGTCATTCAATACCTGCATGACAGAGACGATTACCCAGAGCTGTATAAAGCTCCAGATGGATTCTATATGAGGGATGGGGGCAAGAAAGCTCCGTCTTTTGAAGATGTGTTTACAAAAGAGGATTTAACCAATATGCGGCAATATTATGAGATGCTGCTGAAAGACTATCCCGATGTGTTGAATGTCAGACGGGTGGCGCAATTTACGGGTTATGGAGAAAGCTCTGTCTTTTGGATTTTCTTGTGAGTAGGTATTTTATAGGGATTGCTGTCAAATCAGAGAAGCACAAGAAATTCAATGAGCAGCTTAAAAAACTGCGTGGGGAACTGCCCGAAAATCGAATTGTATAAAAACGAGGGCTTCAGCCCTGCTTATCTTTGGAGGATGAGCGGGGCTGTTGTTTTTTGAAGTTTGCGTTGCTTTTGCATTGTGAGATAGGGAAAAATGGACTATAATAGTATTCAGATAACGAAAGTTGAAAGGCAGCCTCTGCTAGGGCATATATGGATAATTCTACCATTGCAAGAGTGGTTAAAGGGCTGACCGAAAAGAACTATAAGTGGATTTTCATAAATATGTTGTGAAAGGGGAATTTGTAGGTGAATCAAAATTTTTATAATCAAATACGGAATATATTGCTATCTGCAAGAAACAAGGTCTACCAGACTGCTAATTTTGCAATGGTGGAAGCATATTGGAATATTGGCAAATCCATTATAGAAGAGCAGGGTGGAAATGAAAAGGCGGAATATGGCGCAGGATTGCTGAAAGAACTTTCCAAGCAGATGACGCATGATTTTGGAAAAGGATTTACTGTTGCAAATTTGAAAAACATGCGGCAGTTTTACTTGACGTTTCCAAATGGCTACGCACTGCGTAGCGAATTGAGCTGGACGCACTATCGCCTTTTGATGCGTGTGGAAAATGACAATGCAAGGGAGTTCTATATGCAGGAAGCAGTAAAATCCGGGTGGAGTACCAGACAGCTTGAACGTCAGATAAATACATTTTTCTATGAAAGGCTGTTGTCCAGTAAAAATAAAGAAAAGGTTGCTGCTGAGGTTCAGACATCGGAGACGGCTAAAACACCCGAAGATTTTATACGTGACCCCTATGTACTTGAATTTCTTGGGCTGAATCCGAATGATGATTTCTATGAGAGCGACTTGGAACAGGCTTTAATTACCCATTTGCAGAAGTTTCTGTTAGAACTTGGCAGAGGATTTTCCTTTGTCGCCAGACAGAAGAGAATTACCTTTGATGGACGCCATTTCTGGATTGACCTTGTATTTTATAATTATATCTTGAAGTGTTTTGTACTGATTGATTTAAAAGTCGGAGACTTAACGCATCAAGACTTAGGACAGATGCAGATGTATGTTCATTATTATGAGCGGGAGCTGATGAATGAGGGAGATAATCCGCCGATTGGAATTGTGCTGTGTGCGGACAAGAGCGAATCGGTGGTTAAGTTTACATTACCAGAGAATGAAACACAGATTTTTGCATCGAAGTATAAATTATATTTGCCGAGTGAGGAAGAGCTGTTACAGGAATTAAGGCGGGAATATCGGGCGTTGGAGAATGGAAAGATTAAAAAAATTGAAGACACGGAATTGGATTGATTTCTATGACAAGTGATTGAATAAACAATTATTAACTAATATTTCGAGCGTGCGCCAATAATGTTTATGTAGGTAATTAACAAACCGAATCTTTAAGATTTCATTAAATCATAAGAGAAAGGCGACTCAAGTGATAAACAGGACTTTTGATAGAAAAAATATTATTATAACAAGGGTTCAAGAAGATGATATAAATTCATTTTTGATTGACTTGGATATAGATGATAACGGAAAACCTTTATATCAATTAGACGAGTTTACACGGGCTGTTATTAATACTATACCAAAATATGTTTTTGCGGAGTATGAGAATCCGAAAATTCCACAGACCGATGCTGTCGAAAAGCTCCGTGAGGCGGCAAGAAGTATTTATAAACCTAAAAGTCGGATAATCAGTACTCAAAACGTCAGAATGCTGGAACCCCCAGTTTGTCAAGAAATAATTGGTCCCGCCCAGTGATCTCGGTTGTCCATCGTCTTGACAGCAGCTTTGTTGAAACCTTGACTTCTTCTACTACGTCAAACCACTGTAGGATCAGATAGATGGGGGTATTCTTGAGCCACGATTTTAGCCTGTCCTCCCGGTCCAGGGTATCCTTGTTGTCATGGGCAGGATCCCCATTCTCCCTGCCAAGCGACAGCTTCAGCTGGCGGACCTGTTCGCTCAGGTATTCGTAATAGCATAATGCAACGAACTGGACGAACATCCTCCCCATAAGGCTTTCGCTTGACCATACCCTGGTCCGGGAGCCGTCCGCCCGCTGCTTGCCGGACTCAAAAAAGAACTCTATGGTCTCCCTGGCGCGGTATTTGCGGAGGCATTCGGGCGCATCCTTCTCGCAGTTGGAGACCAGGGCAAAATACCCATGGTACCTCTTTTTCGCTGCTATCGCCTTCTCATTGAAAGCGACCGTACATTTTGTCCCATGATGGCGGACAAGCAGGTATCTATGCACCTTTTCAACGGCGCTTTCCGACAGCTCCTCCTCGGTGGATCCAGTTTCGATAAGGCCCTTCAGCTCAAAGAGGTCCTTGTCGAATGAGGAATCCTGTTCCACCCGCCGCATCGGGTTGAAATACAGGTGCAGGCAGATCCTGCGGCTGAACCTGTCCTCATCGCCTGGCTGCAGCCCCTTCTTCCGGCTTGCATATCTGCGGGGCCTGGAGAACTCCTGCATGCGCATGATGGTCACGCAGTGGGTGTCTGTATCGAACGGGCATGCGCTGCCGGTGCTGCGGAAACCGTCCAGATGGGCGTCCAGCTCTTTCCTGACCCACTTGATGCTGGTCTTGACCAGCGTGATGAAGTCGAAATGCGCATGGAGGAGCTCCGCCAGGTTCTTCTCAGAGTAGTATCCGTTATCCGTTATGATCTCGGCCTTGTCTATGCCGATGGCCGAAAGCTGCTTCAGCGCATTCTCTACCGTGATGACATCGGGCTGGTTGCCGGGCTGCTTCGTGAATGCGACAGGCTGCCTTGTCCCGACAGAATCAAATACCCCGCTGCAAGCAACGGGGTATCAAGCTTGCAACGCTGCAGAGCAGCGGGGTATTTGACCCTCGCGGCATTCGCCAACTGGCCGTGCAAGCACGGCCGCTTGGCTCATTGCTCGCGGGAATAAAGAGCCAGCAGCTTGACGGTCTCCCTGCCGTCGTGTGCTTTATTGAAGCCATACCTGGCTTCCGGAATTTGGCTTGAATAGGTCGAGATCGTGGTGGAGTCGTATGCAAGCAGGGCCTTGTCGCCCAAATCCTTAAGGCGTGATGCGAAAAAGTTCTGCATGAGCGTCTCGTCACGTCCGACCTGTCCGAAGAGCTCGTGGTAGGTGTCTTCAGAGATGCCGTCTTCATAAGGCAGCGGATGCATGTACTGCCAGGTCGTGATTCCAGGCAGGGTCTGGTCGTTTGTCGCAAGCAGATACCGTGCAAGGGAGAGTATCTTCTGGGCAGTACCGGAATCGGTGTTGTTATAGACTGCGTCATCTATCCCGGATGTCTTCCCGATATGGTCTATGATGTCCATCATGCCGACTTTTTTCCGGGATGCTGAAACGGCATATGGAGGCACGGTCGGATTTGACGCTTTTTCCTTGCTGCTGCGTTTAGGACGGGTTGCTACCATGGTTTCCTGCCCTTTTGGGATTTTCCCGATGATTCGGCTTGATATGACCACGTTGTATTTTTTGACAGGGTCATAGCGGGTCTGCCTCTCGATAACATAGATATCACCGTTCTTTTGGGGCTGGTGGATTGTCCTGGTCTTAATCTCGCAGGATGATTTTTTCGGCATGACAGCACCTCCGTATTGAGTATATATAAATTATAATACATACCCAATTGAATCATTGAGGGTACATTCCCCGATGCTTGCATCGCGCAAACTAGCACCGAGCGTAGCGAGGTTGGGGCGAATACCCCGCTCCTGCGAAGCAGGAGGCAAACACCCCTGTGGTGTTTGAGTGCTTGCACCGGGGAAGTTTATTGTGATTTTGTTTCGTTACTGGGAACTGGGTGAAAGGGACTTAAAAAATGTTTGACAGCCCTGCTTCCGTATGTTTATTATGTCAGTTGTGGGAAATGGTGTATAAAGACAGTTCTTAAGCTATTATAGTGCTACAATTTAAATGTAGAAGACAGAGATGGCTTATAAAAACATTGACAGTTCTGCACGCGTATGTTAATATGATATTGGAAATATGGGAATGGTTCGGGGAACCGTAACAGTGGGGACGAGGTTCCTTTTTGATTATACTATTCCTTGCGGCTACGGTATGTATGGTGGTATTATCTGTAATCCATCATATTTTGGATACATTTTTTAGAACAAAGATTGGGGGAGGGATATGTCGCTAATTTGAATAAAGGTGTTGTCAGGTTGTAAAATGGGGTGTTATGCTTTAAAAAGGTACTGTTGTTCAAGATGGATATGATGAGGTCAAGAGGGTAAAATGGAATTCAAGTATTCAAAGTATAACCATTGCATCACAAACAAACATGGCGAATTGCTTATCTACAATTCATATAGTAATAGTTTTGTTAAGATAAGAGGAGATAAAAATAAAAGAATTCAAGAATCAATTCTTAATCTTGCAAAAGTTTCAGATTTTACGAAAAAGGAAAATGATAAACTTAGAGAATACGGTATTATTGTTCCTTGTGATGAAAATGAAACTGTGAAATTAAAGATTCGATATCAGGAGATAGTTAATAATGGATGTTTGGCTTTTACTATTTTACCCACAGAACAGTGTAATTATCGCTGTAGATATTGCAATGAACCTTTCAAAAAAAGTGGAATGACGAAAGAACTGCAGGATGGCTTGATTAAATATATACGCTCCAACATTCATAAGTATAACCGATTGGATGTAGCTTGGTTTGGCGGAGAACCTTTATTGGCAGCAGATGATATTGAGTATATGACAAAAGGATTCCTTGAAATCTGTCGGGCATACCGAATTCCGTATACGGCTAACATCACTACAAATGGATACATGTTGACTTCGGAAATGGTTAAGAGGATGTTAAAATGTCATGTGACATCCTATCAAGTCACAGTGGACGGTCTTGAGGGCACACATAACTTCCAAAAACCTTTGGCAGGTGGGGGAGATACATATCAAACTGTTCTTCATAATTTGCAGGATATAAGGGATTATATTAAAACTAAAATGATACGAATCATAATTCGTACGAACATCACAAAGGACATATATAATCAGTTTGATCAGTACCTTGACTTTTATCAAAAGGAATTCGGTCAAGACGAACGGTTTTCTTTCTTTTTCCGTCCGGCTATGGATTGGGGGGGAGAGGCAGTTAAGGGTATTTCGAATCAGCTGGTAGATGACAAGATTATTGATGAGGTTTATAAAAAAATTATAGCTACAGAAAAACTTAAAAGGTTTGATAGCCATAGGGGGTTTTTCACACCAGGTGGTACTACATGCGCAGCTGCAAAGCTTAATTTCTTTACACTGGAGCCTGATGGGAAAGTGCATAAATGTAGCCAGATTTTTGACGATGATTTTGATACATGTATAGGGCGACTGACAGAGGACGGCAATTTGGTCATTGATGAGGCTAAACATGCGAAGTGGTTATTGGAGAGAACGAGCTGCGATAATTTAGATTGTTATTTTGGAGGAAACTGTTTATCTGAATTTTGTCCTAAACTACGGATAAAAGGGGATTTAAGGAAAAATTGTCCTCATGAAATGAAAAATATAGATTTGGTTATGCAGTTATTGGATTTGGATGCGAACACATATGTCATTGTAGATATATAAGGAGTTATAATGACCATGGATTATAAGGAAGTATATCTAATAGTGAAAGAGGCTTTTGAACAGGCAGGAATTGTTTTTTCTCCCGACGATGACGATTTGGTATTAAGTGAATATATTACTGATTCGATACAATACATTACATCAATTGTTAATATAGAGAATGCATTAGATATTGAAGTTCCAGATGAGTATCTATTACCAGAAAGAATG
>OFFR01001461.1_pt1 | contig 10139 bp, 13 predicted proteins | sample 1521421 | NCBI WGS metagenome assembly OFFR01 (sample SAMEA3504087, study PRJEB24116) | mouse gut metagenome | biome: mouse gut; feature: mouse-associated habitat; material: faeces | place: Denmark | collected 2011 | reverse complement strand
CAAGACTTTTCCTCTGCCTGGGCATACAAAAGCCAGGGACTTTTGAAGATGTCCCCGATGTTACTGGCATGGAATGGCTTTGCAACATACGGGCATCCGTGTCCTGACGTGATCATATGACCAGTACGCATCCTGGCGTTAAGGGTTCGTGCCGGACGCAGGCATACAAAAAAGCCAGGTTTGTTATAATGACCTGGCTCTGCAAATAATACTCTAATGGGCTCGCTCTTGAATAATTATATCACATTAAAATATTGATGTCAACTATTATATAAATCAATACATTCTCCCGGCGCAACCGCCGGGTGGGTGGTGTGGTTATTTTCTGTTTAGAAGCTCCCAGTTATCAACTTCTGAATCCGTCTTGTTTTCGTTCCAGATTTTCAAAACTCGAAAGCCGTTTCCTCTTAAATCCTGTGCAAATTCAGACTGTGTTCTATATTCATTTGAGCGGAAAATCTTTAGATTTCTCGTTGCTCTGTTTCTTGCTAATGCTGTTCTTATCATTTCCCATATCCTCCGTTCCTTTGATAAGTCTAATTATAAACGGTGCTGGTTAAAATGCCAACACTTATTTAAATATTTTTAATTTTTTTATTGAAAAAAATTATGAAATGTGATAAAATATGAAAAGAAGGAAAGGAGGGAAGCTTTGGCCAATATTCATACTCTGTTGAAAGCTAACCAAGCTCTTAGTATGGAATAAGGTAGAGTATTATAAGGAATGTGCAGACCGGCACTAATAAGGAGGATAATAAAAATGAACCTATATTATATCAGAAATACATTAATAGAAACTATTAATGAAGCAAAAGATAAAAACTTGGATTACATATGGTATTCAAAAGAGCTTGGAAAATATATTGGAACGAATACGTATAAAAAATGGGGATGCTTTCCTATGCGAAATTTACCTTGCATGAGAGTGGCCCTGGAAAAAGCAATACAGTGCGAAAAACCTTATTTAAGTGAAATTTTGGTATTTCTTCATTCCTATCAGAAAGTTTGCATTGCATTTTCTGACAGAACGGAATTTATTTATGAAGATACTGCGTATAACATCTATACGGACCGGAAAGGAAAAAATGATGTTGTAGTGGATGCTGAAATTATAGTAGATAAATATTTAAAAATAAAATTAATTATATTATAAAGAATGTGTTTACTGCACTTATAAGGAGGATGAATATGATAAATTATTATATTAGTACTATGTACAATTTATGGAAGCGCGGAAGAATTGATGAGAAAGAAATATTTTATTCTAAAAAGGAGATTTATTTTTATGCGGGAATGACTAGACAAAAAAGGGGTGATATAAAAATAAATTATTATCCAGGTGAATCTCTAAAGAGTTTTTCCATGAGATGTAACGGGGTTTCAAAATTGATGTATGGCTGGAATTTATTTATTTTTTTGAAAAAAGTCCCTCCTTTTACAGGTTTAAAATTAATGTTGGAAGTGGATAAAAACATATTTTATAAATATGAAATGAGCAATGAAATAATGTTAGAATTTAAAAGATTAATAAATTTCGTTGTAGTGGAGTGGTATATGGAGAATGATTTATCTATTTCGATTAAGATACAAGAGGTAAGAATATAATTTATTATTAAAATTATTGCCAACAATTAATCTATATGATATAATAATTAACATGGAGGTGAACCATGAAAATTTTTGAAAGGATATACAAGGATATCGAAAAAAAGATAAAATCACATGAAGAAATTGACCTTTCCATGCATTCAAGGTACCTTATTAAAGCTGTATCCCAGCACATGCTCGAGGAGCTTCTTTATAAGCCTATGGATGACGAAACTAAAAAAGCCATGACCGTTTTTTACAGACTTATTGGGGAAGGAAAACGGAAATTTAAATATGTAGGCACTGATATTTTCTCAAAAGATATAAGATTCAGGGGAGAATTCAGACCAGAACATTCCACTTATGTATTATGTGGGAAATGGCTTTATGATGAACACTGTAATGCAGTGGCTTATTACGAATGAAAAACTTGTTTTTCATTAGAAAGGAGGTAGATACCCCAGAAATTACCCGATTCCTGAATAGCGATTCAAACAACTGCAATCAAAACAACTACAATCAAAACAACTAATAAAAAAGGAGATTATTATGGAAGAAATGAACAAAATGAACGAACAGTTTGGTCTTCAGGCCGTGGAACGCCAGTATGTGACAGATGAAAAATCGGACGACGGAAATTACACTCTTTCCTTTAATAATGCAAAGGTAAGCTACTCCAGCTTCCAGCCGGAGACATTTTCTGAAAAAATCAGATTTTTCCGTGCAGTAAACAACCCTGACAAGTCCGTGAAGGACTGTATCAACATGACAATAAATCTGCAACACGTATTTGCGGAACAGGTAGATTTTATCGATAAAAAAGGTGCTGTTACACCGGGATTCAGGATTGTTCTGATCGACACAGACGGAAATTCCTACAAGTGTGCTTCAAAAGGAATCTTTTCCAGTATCTCAAAGCTTTTCAACATCTGTGGCCAGCCCGATACCTGGGAGCATCCGGTACCCATTGTAATACGGATGATTAACAAGGCTAACGACAGAAGCGTACTGGTATTTGATATCGACATGGAAACCATGGAAGAAATGGAAGGTTAAAAGGAAAGGAGGGCCGGTAATACCGGCCCTTCATGGTAATGAAAATGACAAAAAAATTAAATCCGATTAAATGGAGAAAAGAAGATGAGAAAAAACTTCTGTACCGGGTAAGAAAATTCAATGCGGCAATCACCCGTATGGAAAGACAATATCCAGAATATGCAGGTACCACAATCATTCCAGAAAGAATGAAATTTTCCGAGCAAAAAAGTCAGATCAAGACAAGAAGAGAATATAATAAGATCATCAAAAGAATTGACAGATTTTTCAACAAAGGAGCCCGTGATGTAGTAACCATTGAAGGAATCCGTACTACACGCTGGGAGAAAAAGGAAATTCAGTATTCTCTTCAAAGCATCAAGGCAAGACAGAAAAAAATACCGGCCGCAGTAAAAGCCAACAAACCCTCTTTTGATCTTAAGAAAAGGGCAGAAATTCTTAAAGAAAATTTGAAGGAAACTGGGGACATAGAATCCTTTAACCAGGACTGGAAAAACTTCGTGTACAAACTTATGCGGGAATCCCGTTCCAGCAAGGAAGTGGAGGAAAGCATACGATACTATAACCAATTCATGAATATGTTACGGAACAATCTGGAACCAGAAGATGCTAATCGTATCATTGCGTTGATCAGGGAGAAAAAACTTATGGGTTCCGACTTATTTTATGCTACATCACTTGACCCGGAACTGGAGCCGGATTTTTTGTACGGGCCAGAAGACAGCATGACCAAGGCAGAATATATAGAAGATGCATTGGAAAAAATATTTCCAAAAGAGGTGCACAAACCGACACCTGAAGAGCTGGAACAGCAGGAGAAACTGCAAAAATTTATGGAAACCACTCTTGCATGAAAAAAAAAAAATGGGAGCGTGAATTCCCATGCTTTATGTTGCAGATTTTGAGACTGTAAATAAAAAGGATGACTGCCGTGTTTGGGCATATGGATACATGGAAGTCGGAACATCAGAATTACATTACGGAAATAATATTACAGATTTCCTTCATGAAGTAGAGGAACAAAGTATTCATGAAAATATAAAAATATGGTTTCACAATCTGAAATTTGACGGCGAATTTATTGTGGACTGGTTATTTCGGAATGGATACGAATATACCACTGAAAGACTTCCAAAAGAAAGACAGTTCACCACACTGATCGGGGACATGGGACAGTGGTATGGAATCACGATCAAGCCGGCACAGAATACTCACCTGATTCAGATTTATGATTCCCTGAAACTAATACCGTTTTCAGTTGACGAAATTGCGAAAAGCTTTCACCTTCCTATTCGTAAACTTGAGATCGACTATAATGAAGAAAGGGAAATTGGCCATGAATTAACACCTAAAGAAATTAGGTACCTTAACAATGATATTGAAATCATGTCTATGGCTCTTTCCAGGCTCTTTGATCTGGGGTTGAAAAAGATCACGGCTGGTAGCAATGCACTTTCTTCCTATAAGAATCTGGTGGATGCTTCGATTTTTGAAAGGTGGTTTCCCTCCCTTTCAGAGGATGAGGATACTTTTGTAAGAAAATCCTACCGGGGCGGCTGGACGTATGCCAGCAAGAGAATTATAGGTAAAGATGTAGGGCGTGGGATTGTGCTGGACGTGAACAGCCTTTACCCTTCCCGGATGAAGTCCTGCAGGATGCCGTATGGTAAGGGCGTATTCTTTGTTGGAAAATACAAAAGTGATAAAACGCACCCACTTTATATACAGAAAATAGAATGTGCGTTTAAAATCAGGAAGGGTTACCTTCCCACAATCCAGCTGAAAAATAATCCAGGCTTTTTAAAAACGGAATATATTGAGGACAGTCATGATGAGATTGTAGAAATTACCCTGACCAACGTAGACCTGGAATTATTTCTGGAGCATTACGATACCAGTCACTTAAGCTACATTGAAGGATATAAGTACCGGGCGGCTTCCGGAATGTTCGACGACTACATTGAATACTGGCTGGGTGTGAAAGTTACGGCAGAAAAGGACGGGGATTTTGCACTGCGTGCGATCGCCAAGCTGATGCTGAATTCCCTTTACGGGAAATTTGCAAAGCGGCCAAAAACCAGATCAAAATATCCGATATTCGAAACCGGAAAAGTACAGTACCGACTGGGAGACATGGAGGATGTGGGAAACCTTTACATTCCAGTTGGCACTTTCATTACTTCTTATGCAAGGGACTATACAATCCGCAGTGCTCAGAAAAATTATGATAGATTCTTGTACGCAGATACCGATTCCCTGCACCTGGAGGGAGAGGAATACCCGTCCGAAATCAATATTGATAAATACGAACTGGGGGCATGGAAACATGAGGGAACATTTGCCAGGGCAAAGTACCTTAGGGCAAAGTGCTACCTGGAAGATATGGAATATGAGTTGGATAAAATAATTGAAAAGATGGATGATGACCCGGATATGATAAACCGTACTGATCTGATCGCAAAAACAATTAGTGAGATCACGTGTTCGGGAATGCCTGCAAAACTTCACAATTTCGTAACATATGAAAAATTCCATATCGGAATGAAACTGGAGGGGAAACTACGATTCGTGCATGTTCCAGGTGGAATTGTGCTGGAGGAAACCACATTCGAAATAAAACCTTGAAAATAATTTTAAAGTATGATATAATGCATTCAAGGACCCCACATTATAATGCCAGCTTCCCAATGACCCGGTATCAGGGGTGTGAAAACCCCCGGGCAGGAACCATTTGATTATGGGGCGACTGATAATCGTAGTATGCAAATGTGGGGTATCCTTTTGATGTGTTCAGAAAATCAGACGATTGAAAAAGTAAATATCAAGGATTTGATCAAACAGAAAAAAGTGATCGTAAAAATGATCAACGACTGTGATGAAATTCTGGATGAAAAGGAATCAGACGCTGTTACGGAATCCTTAAGGGAAAGTTACTTAAAGAAGCTGGACATCATTGAAAATCAGATCGATAAGGTCATAGAGGTTCTATCATCCCAGAAAAAGGAATATATAAATTATGAGGATAATTTCTGGTGGAGCATCAAAAATATACTCTCTTTCAACTCCCTTTATAATTTCATTATAGGGGCAAGGGGTTGTGGAAAATCTTTCGGTACAAAATATTTCTGCATCTCCAAGTCCCTGAATGAAGGGAGACAGTTTGTTTTACTACGGCGATCTGAAGTAGAGCTGAAGAAGGCAAGGAAGAAATTTTTCAAGGACGTATCAAAAAAATTTCCAGATTACGAATTCTATGTAAAGGGAGAAACTTTCCTGGCAAGGAAAACAGTGGAGCCAGATGAAGAGGAAAACGAGTGGGAGGAGATCGGATACAGCTGTTATTTATCGGGTGGAAAAACTGAAAAATCCATTCCTTTTGATGATGTGTGGTACATCATTTTTGATGAATTCATTCTTCCCAAAAAAGGACTGGGGAATTACCTGCCTGATGAAGTCACAACTTTCCTGGAATTTTACGAAACAGTGGCGAGACTACGGGATGTTCAAGTATTTTTCCTGGCAAATGCCCTTACTACGGTCAATCCTTATTTCATGTATTTTAATTTGAAACTCCCACGGGGGCCCAAAAAATCCATTATCCGATTAAAAGATGATATCTGTTTGGAAATGATCAAATCAGAGACTTATTCGGAAATAAAAAAAGAAACAAGGTTCGGAAAGCTGATTGCCGGAACGGAATATGCCAGATATGCCATTGACAATGAATTCGTATGGGAAACAAACGACAACCTGAAAAAGAAATCTGGCAGTGCATTCTATCAGTTTACCCTGGAATTCCGTGGCATGAAGTTTGGCATTTGGCGCTCCAACAAGGAAGGATGCATTTATGTGAGCCGGGATGTTGATGCAAGTTTTCCACGAACATATTCCGCTACACCAGAAGGAAAACAGAACACCATGATTTTTAAGAACAGACGGCAGTATGTGCTGATTGATGATTTATTCCGTAATTACGAAATGGGAAATGTATTTTTTGAAGATCAGACATGCAAAACATATCTGGAGGAAATGTTCAGAAAATATATGTAATTGTAATATTTTAAGAAAGGAGGAACGTCAATGAAAAAATGACTGATGATTATGTAATATTTTAAGAAAGGAGGGAACGTCAATGAAAAATTGGCTGATGATTATGTGGGGCGCAATTGGAGGTTTTATTTCAGCAGCGTTCGGAAGCTGGGATGCATCACTTACCACACTGGTGATTTTCATGGGGATTGATTTCCTTACCGGTACCATTCAGGCAATGGTGTTTCATAAAAGTAAAAAATCAAAAAGTGGAACACTGACTTCTAAAGCATGTTTTATGGGACTTTCCAGAAAGGGTCTAATGCTTGCAATGATTCTCATGGGTGCCAGGCTGGATATCCTGATCGGCCAGAGTTTTGTCCGGGACGCATTGTGTGTGGCATTTATTGTCAATGAGACAATTTCCATTATTGAAAATGCCGGAAGCATGGGCGTGCCGGTACCAGACGTACTCATGAAGGCAATTGAAATATTAAATGGAAAGGAGGAAAAATAATGAAACTGTACGAAGATGCGTATTATGGGATTGATATTTCAAAGTGGCAGGGAGATATTGATTTTACCAGGGTGAAGGGAAAGATCGATTTTGCCATGGTGCGGGCAGGGTACGGCCTGAACAAGGATAAAAGATGTGATGAGTATGTGAAGGGACTGGAAAGCATCAAGGTACCTTATGGATTTTACTGGTTCAGCTATGCCCAAGGTGTGCAAGATGCAGAAAATGAAGCTTCTACATTCCTGGAAACTGTAAAAAATTACAACCCGGAAATGCCCCTGGCTTTTGATTTTGAGTATGATTCCTGGAAAGGCTGGGCAGTAAAAACCAATGATACCGCCAACAAAATCGCTGAAACATTCCTGGACAAGATCGAAAAGGCCGGATACTATGCCATGATCTACACTAATGAGGATTTTCGCAAAAATGTGTGGAATGATTCGCTCTTTAAACTTTACGATATGTGGTACGCCAGGTATGGAAAACAAAGTATCGAGCAGAAATGTGGCATCTGGCAGTATTCCAGTGAAGGGAAGATTAACGGAATCGAAGCAGATGTAGACCTGAACATGACATTAAGGAATTATCCGGAAATTATACGGAAGGCTGGGTTAAATCACCTACCGAAAATCCCGGATGCAACATGTGACTGCCCGTGTAATTGTTGCAAGGCCTGCAAATGCCAGCCGTAAAAGTAAACGGGGAGTACGGGGAATTCTGGTACTGGGAATCCGATTCATCACGGGACGTACTCTCCACTTCCCAACAGGAAGCAAATGCACTTTTCTTTTACGGCCAGGCCGTGAACGAGATCGGATGTACGATAAATGCCGTGGCGGGAATGCTGGGAAACATTCAGCATGAAGGCATCCTAAATCCAGCCCAATGGCAGTATGGTCTCGGAGTAGGAAATCCTGACAGCGGGTACGGACTTTGCCAGTGGACACCTTCCACAAAATATACTAACTGGTGCACATCCAACGGTTACAACCGGCTGTACATGGAACCTGCCCTGCGGAGAATTAAATGGGAAGCGGATAACGGGGAACAGTGGTATCCTACATCCGCTTACCCGATCTCCCTTAATGAATTTTTTGTAAGTGATAGGGAGCCTTCCTGGCTGGCACTGGCATGGCTGTATAATTATGAACGCCCCAAAGACCCTGCCAGCACGGAAAAGCTCCGGAAAGATTCCGCAGACCGGTGGTACACGTATCTTTCAGGGGAAGAACCTCCAGGACCTGGACCTGGGCCTGGGCCTGGGGAAAAAAGAAAACGAATGCCTATATGGATGTATCCGGGAATGCGATAAGAGAGGAGGAAAATTATGGATTTTGCAGACGCAATGAATTTAGTTTTGTCGGGTGCAAAAATGAAAAGGAAAAATTGGAACGGAAAGAAACAGTATATTGTACTGGGATTTATGGAAAAATGCCGTACTGCGGACGGCACGGAATACCAGGACAGTGAGCACGAAACCGAAGGTGGCCGATTTATCATGTTCGTGAATGAGGAAAGAGGAACCTATCAGTGCGGCTGGCTTGCGTCCCAGGCTGATATGCTGGGTGATGACTGGGAGGAAGTGGAACCAGGAAACAATATTCCAATAGAATACTTATAAAATATGCGGGAGGTTTGCAGACGGCGGCACGATCGTTGAGGGCAGGATGGAAAAAGGAGGAATGAAAAATGGCTGTACGAACAGCACAAGAACTGATATCACAAATGCGAATGTATTTCCCGGAGAATCCTCCAGAGGGGTACGAGAACATGCTGGAGGATATATCCGACAGCGTGGGTAATGTGAATCTGGACGACTATGTAAATCGGAAAGATTATGATGCCTTAACAATGGAACGGGATGTTGCAGTTGAAAAATACAACTCCATGCGCGAAAAATACATCAACAGATTTTATGACGGCTACAACGGCATAACGGAAAAAGGATATATTAACGGCACTGTCCCGGAAGCCGAAGTGATCGAAAAAGAAAAGAAAACTTCATACAGCGACTTATTTGAATAAAAGGAGGAGAAATAATGCCTACAATCCCTGAAATCAAGCCGGTACTTGGAAGAATATCATCAGCAGGAATGCTGAACGCTATGATCAATGACCCATTAAATCCCAATCTGCACACTCTGGCGCGGCCCGGCGGTGACGTTGTGGAAAATACCTTGGAGAGCATCCGGGCTATCGGTCAGGTAATTACTGCCTATGCGCCTATGATGAATGAAGTGCACAATGCTCTTGTGAACCGTATCGGTATGGAAAAACTTTCCCGAATGATTTTCAACAGCCCCCTGAAATTTGCCTACCGGGGGAAGCTGGAAATGGGCGAAACGGTGGAAGAAATTTTTGTAGGGGAAGCGGAACCGCACCAGTTTGATCTTGAAAAATCGGTGCACAATTATATGAGACACTGGAATTCCGATATCAGCAGTGCATTCCATACCCTGAATTATCACGTGATCTACACGATAAGCGTGGACTACCAGCGGCTGAAAAGGGCCTTCCTTTCCCTGAATGGACTGGACGATTACTGCAACTGGATTATTGAGAGCACCAGGCAGAGCGCCGAAAATGATGAATTCATGTTAATCAAATATCTGGCTTCCATATGTCTTCTGGAAGGGAAAATTCAGGTACGGCAGATTCCGGCAATTACAAAAGATACGGCCGACGACGTGGTGACGGATATTACGGAAATCACTAATAATTTTCAGTTCCCGAGCAAAAAATATACCATTGCCAGAAATAAGAACACAACACCAATTGACGATCTCTTTATTTTAGAGACTGCAAAGGCAAATGCCTACATTAAAGTTAATTCCCTGGCCACTGCTTACAATATTGATGAAGTCCGCTTCATGGGGCACGTTGTAATGATCGATTCTTTTGCCGAATATGATTGGGACAGAATGGACAAAATTTTCGAGCGTACTGGCGG
>OFFR01001458.1_pt1 | contig 10150 bp, 1 predicted proteins | sample 1521421 | NCBI WGS metagenome assembly OFFR01 (sample SAMEA3504087, study PRJEB24116) | mouse gut metagenome | biome: mouse gut; feature: mouse-associated habitat; material: faeces | place: Denmark | collected 2011 | reverse complement strand
ATAAAGATTGGTCAATATCAACAACTGCAAAAATTACAAAGCTTATAAGAACAAGTGATGGGTATTTTATAATAGCAGATGAAAATGGAAGAATAGCTAAGTATGCTGGTACAGGAACACAATGGAGTGATACATCGTCTACAACTGAAATTACTGCTATGACAGCGACAAGTGATGGAGGGTGTATATTAGCAAGAGGCTCAGTGGGCTATAAATTTGATGGAAACGGAAATAAAGAATATTTTAATTATAGCTGGGGAGATGCTTGTGATAAGATTGTTTCAATAGTAGAAACAAATGATGGTGGATTTTTATTAGGAAATAATTGTACTCTTAATAATTATTCAACAATTATAAAAATAAGTAATAATTCTAATAGTGCTTGGGAATGGAGTACTGAAACAGAAAATAATCCTATTACGTCAATTAATTTGATAGATGATAAAAATATTTTTGTAAATATAAGCAATAGAGAGTTAGTTCGATATAAAATTGCAGAAAGAAGATATACAATAACATTAAACAATCAAAGTGCGACAACAGCTGGAAGTACAGCAATATATGAAGAATATGGAACAGGAATATATTTAGATTCAGCTCAAACAAAAGCAATGACAACATCATCAAATGCAATAACCAAACCATCAAGAGCATATACATTAACATATAATGCAAATGGGGGAACATGCTCAACATCAAGTAATACAGCAACATATAGTTTTAAAAACTGGAATACAAATGCAAGTGGAACAGGAACAAGCTATTCAAATAATGCATCAGTGTCAGCATTAACATCAACAAATAATGGAACAGTTAATTTATATGCCCAATGGAATTCAGCAAGTGTAACTCTACCAACACCAACAAGAACAGGGTATACATTTAATGGATGGTATACAGCAACGTCAGGAGGAACAAAGGTAGGAAATGCAGGAGCAACATATACACCAACAAGCAATACAACAATATATGCACAATGGACAGCAAACAAATATCCATATACAGTAAAATATTTAGAAGAAGGAACAAATAAAGTATTAGCAACAGAAAAAGCAGGAGCCAATACAAATTTTGGAACACAAGTTACAGAAAATGCAATAGATATAAATGGATATAACAAACCAAGCGGTACAAGTCAAAGTATAACAATAGGAGCAGATGGAAATGTAATAACATTCTATTATACAAAAAGAACAGACTTAAGATACACAGTAAATTACTTAGAAAAAGATACAAATAAAGTAATACAAGAAGCAAAACAAGAAGAAGAACAAACATATGAAACAGAAATAATATCAAATAATGAAGTAATAGAAATAAAAGGATATAAATTTGATAGTAGTGATAAAGAGAAAATAGTTATAGGAACAGGAGAAAATGTATTAAATTTATATTATACAGTAGATGAAGAGCAAACAAAAGAAATAAGTTATAGTGTAGAATATTACAAAGATGGAGAAAAACAAGAAACAGATACACAAATAGAAAAAACAACAGTACAAGTATTACAACCAGATATTTTAGAAGTAGACAAATCAGAAATAAATGTAACAAATAAATACTTAGCATATAACTTTGAAAAAACAGAACCAGAAGCAATACCAGATACAATAAATAATGGTGAAGTAATAAAAGTATATTATGTAAGAAATGAAGAAAAAACAATATATGAAATAGAATATTATTATGACAATATTTTAGATAATGAAAAGACAGAAAAAATAGAAGTAAATACAAATACAGAAATAACAAAAGATATGTTGTTAGAAAAGATAAATGGAAATTTAAAAGAAAACTTTAAATATACAACAAGTATGAATTTACCATTAATAGCAGGAAATAATTTAGAAAACAATGTAATAAAAATATACTATACAAAAGATATGATAGGTTTAGTAGACCCAGAGAACCCAGATGTACCAGTAGACCCAGAAAACCCACCATCATAAGTAGTAAGAAAAACAATATATAAAATAGAATATTACTATGACAATAAAATAGACACAAGTAAATCAGAGACATTAGGAACAATAGTAGGGGAACAAATAAACAAAGAAGAACTAGAAGAAAAGATTGAAAATAATAAAACAGAAGGATATGAATTAGCAACAATATTAAATGAACCATTAACAATAGGAGAAGACATAGAAAATAATGTAATAAAAGTACATTATACAAAAGACTTGATAGGTTTATTTGACCCAGAGAATCCAGACGTACCAGTAGACCCAGAAAATCCGCCACCATCAGCAGTAAGAAAAACAATATATAAAATCGAATACTATTATGATAATAAAATAGATACAAGTAAGACAGAAGTATTAGAAGGAATAGTAGGAGAAAAGGTAAGTCAAGAAGAAATAGAGGAAAAGGTTGAAAGAAATAAAACAGAAGGGTATGAAAGATTAACAATATTAAATGCACCATTAACAATAGTAAAAGAAGTAGAAAACAATGTAATAAAAATACACTATGTAAAAGAAATGTTAAATCCAGATACCCCAGAAAATCCAGACGATCCAGAAAAAGCAAAAACAGCATACAAGATAGAATATTATTATGATAATGAAATAGATACTAAAAAGACAGAATTAATAGTTGGAACAATAGGAGAGAAAGTAGAAAGCACAATATTAAATACAAAAGCAGAAAGTAGCCAAAAAGACGGATATAGAATACTGGGAATAGCTAATAGAGATATAGTATTAGGAAATAATTTAGATACAAATGTAATTAAAATATATTATGTTAAAGATACATCAAATCCAGAAAATCCAAGTATATTAGAAAAAGTAGGATATAAAATAGAATACTACTATAATAATATTCTAGATAGAACAAAATCAGAAGTAATAGAAGCAACAGAAAAAGATAAAATTACAAAAGAAATGATTGCAGATAAGATAGAAAATAACAAATTAGAAGGATATAAATTAGTAACTGCAACAAATATACCATTAACAATAAGTAAAGATGTAAACAATAATGTAATAAAGGTATATTATAAGGAAGTTTCAGGTTCAGGAGAAGAACCAGACGAAAATATCACATCATATAAAATAGAGTACTATTATGACAATATATTAGATACAACAAAAACAGAAATAATAGATGCAAAAATAGGAGAAGAAGTAAACCAAGAAGAAATAAAACAAAAAGCAGAACTAAATGAAACAGAAGAATATAAAGTAGTAACAATATTAAATGAGAGATTAGTAATAAGTGAAAAAGTGGATGAAAACGTAATAAAAATATATTATGAAAAACCAAGTAATCCAGAAGAAAACCCAGAAGAGAAAGATAAAACATATTACAAAATCGAATATTATTATGGTGGAAAATTAGATTCAGTAAAAACAGAAATAGTAAAAGCAAAAATAGGAGAAAGAATCGAAAGAGTAACAATAGCAGAAAAGATAGGAGCAAATATGTCAGAAGGATATATTTGTGCAACAGTATTAAATATCCCACTAACATTAAGCGATGATATAAACAATAATATAGTAAAAGTATGTTACGAAAAAGAACAATCTCCAGATGAAAATCCTGAAGAAAAAGACTCAACTTTATACAAAATAGAATATTACTATAATGGAGAAATAAAAAATGCAAAAACAGAAATAGTAAATGCTAAGATAGGAGATGTAATTGCAAAAGAAGCAATACAAGGCAAAATAGACAAAAATAAACCAGAAGAAATGAAAGAAACAATAGCATTAAATGTACCATTAATAGTAAGTAAAGATATAGAAAATAATGTAATAAAAGTACATTATGAAGACATAAAGAAATCAGAAGAAAATCCAGATGAAGAAGACCCAGAAGAAAAAAATAAAACATATTACAAAATAGAATATTATTATGACAATAAAATAGACACAAGAAAAACAGAAGTAGTAAAAGCAGAAAAAGGTGAAGTAATCACAAAAGAAAGCATACAAGAAAAAGCAGAAAACAATAGAGTAAATACAAATGAAACAGAAAAAGAATATAAATTAGTAACAATATTAAATACACCAATGAAGCTAACAGAAGATGTATATAATAATGTAATAAAAGTACATTATAGAAGCGAAAAAGAAGTAGACCCAGATGATCCAGAACAACCAACAGATCCAGAAAATCCATATAGCCCAGAATATAATACAGTATTTAAAATGGAATACTATTATGACGATGTAATAGATAGAGACAGAACAGAAATAGTAGGAGGAAAAGTAGGAGAAGTAATTGGAGAAGAAGTAATTAATAAAAAAATAGAAACCAACAAGATAGAAGGATATAAATTATTAATAGTATTAAATAGGAACTTAAAAGCAAGTGAAAATACAGATAAGAATATAATTAAAGTATACTATGTAAAAGAAGGTTCAGGAGTAATAGACCCAGATAACCCAGACAATCCAGATATTCCAGAAACATCAAAAACAGCATATAAAATAGAATACTATTATGATTGGAAAATGGACGAAAGCAAAACACAAGTAGTACAAACAGTAATTGGCGAGAAAATAGAACAAGAAGCAATACATGAAAACATTGAATTTAATAGAGGAGAACATTATAAATTATTAACAACAACAAATGTACCATTAGTTGCAAATAAAGAAATAGAAAACAATATAATAAAAATATACTATGTAAATGATGGAACAATAGATCCAGACAATCCAGATAAGCCAATAGATCCAGACGAGCCAGTAGATCCAGATAAAAAACCAATAAATCCAGAAGATCCAGAAGAAACAAGAACAGTATATAAAGTAGAGTATTATTATGATAATAATTTAGATACAGGAAAATCAGAAATAATACAAACAACAATAGGAGAAGTAATTACTTTAGAAACATTAGAAGAAAAAATAAATAATAACAATAAAGACGGATATAAAATATTAACAGTATCAAATACACCATTAGAAGTAAGTAAGGATATAGAAAATAATGTAGTAAAAGTACATTATGAAAAAGAGGGAGAAGATAAACCAAATCCAGATAATCCAGACTTAAAATTAGATTCAAATTATAAAATAGAATACTATTATAATGGAGTAAGAAACAATAATTTAACAGAAATCAAAGAAGCAAGCAAAGGTGAAGAAATAACAGAAAATAGAATAAAAGAGAACATTGAAAAGAATAAAACAGAAGACTTAATATCAGTATCAGTATTAAATGTACCATTAATGGTAAGTGAAGATTTAAGTAATAATGTAATAAAAGTATATTATGTAGTAAAACCAAAAGAAGAAGATAGAACAGAATATAGAATTAAATATTATTATGATAATAGTCATACAGCAACAAATGTAATAGGAGCAATAAAAGGAGAAATCATAACAAATGAAACAATAGCACAAGATGTAGAAAATAATATGCTAGAAGGATATGAATTACAAGAAATATTAGACACCCCATTAATAGTAGAAAGAGACCCAGAAGAAAATATAATTAATGTATATTATGTAAGAAAACCAGCAGAAATCATAGTAAAATATATAGACAAAGTAACATGGGAAGAAATATCAGAGGAAGAAGTAATAAAAGCACAAATCTTTGATGAATATGATTTAGGGGAAAACCAAAAGGAAATAGAAGGATATACATTAATAGAAACACCAGAGGAAATGACAGGAGAAATAACAGAAGAAAGACAAGTAAAAACATTCTATTATGCAAAAACAAGTGAAGTTGTTGTAAAATACTTAGAAAAAGATATTGATTTAAATAGTAATACAATAACAGATAGTGGTATAGAAAATACTGTTAATGAAAATGATACTTTAGATGTAAATACTAATGATACTTTAAAAGAAGAAAACAATAGTACAAATAATGAAGATTCAATTAACAATAATACAAATGATAATGCATCTTTAAATAACAATACAGAAGATAAAAACTCTAAAGAACTAGCAGAACAAATAGTAATAAAAGGATATGAAGGAAAAGAATATAGTACAGAAAGAAAAGACATAGAAGGATATACATTTGTAGAAGTAGAAGGAAAAACATCAGGAAAGATGACAAGAGAGCCAATAACAGTAAACTATTATTACTTACAAAACACAAAAGTTACAGTAAATTATATAGATAGAGTAACAGGAGAAACAATAGAGAAAGTAGAACAAGAAGGAAAAGAAGGAGACCAATATAAAGCAGTAGCAAAAGACTATGAGGGATATGTGTTAGTAGAAAGACCAGAAAAAGAAACTGTAACAATGACAAAAGAAGAAATAGAGTTAAATTACTATTATGAGAAAGTATCAGAAGGAGTAATAGAAAAACATATAGATATAAAAACAAATGAAATATTAGAATCTAAAGTACATGAAGGAAATGAAGGAACAGAATATAGTACAAGTCCAAAAGAATTTGAAGGATATGACTTAGTAGAAGATAAACTTCCAGAAAATGCAAAAGGAACAATGACAATAGAAGGAATAGAAGTAAATTACTACTATATAAGAAAAGCAAGTGTAAAAGTAGAATACATAGATAAAATAACAAATGAAAAAATATTAGAAGAAGTAAAAGAAGCAGTAGAAGACGAAATAGCAGACGAAAGTAAAGAAGAGAACTCTAATATAGATAATAAAACAAAAGATTCAACAGAATATATCTATGGACATGAAGGTGATTCATATAAAACAGAAGAAAAGACATTTAATGGATATGATATCGTTAAAGAAATGTATCCAGAAAACGCAGAAGGAACAATGGAAGTTATAATGAATGAAGACGGAAGCGTAAATGTAGAAACAGTAGTAAAATACTATTATGTACATAAATCAGAAGGGGTAATAGAAAAACATATAGATGTAATAACAGGAGAAGTACTAGAAAGAGAGACAAAACACGAAGGACATGAAGGGGATGAATATAGTATAAAAGAAAAAGAATTCCCAAGATATGATTTAGTAGAAGATAGAGTTCCAGAAAACAGAGAAGGAAGAATGACAAAAGAAAAAATAGAAGTAAATTACTATTATATAAGAAAAGTACAAGTAAGAATAGAATATCTAGAAGAAGGAACAGAAAGAAAAATAGAAGAAGACATAGTAATGGAAAGACATGAAGGAGATAGATATTATGCAGAAAGTAAAAATATAAAAGGATACAGCTTAGTAGAAGAAAAAATGCCAGAAAATAAAGAAGGAACATTAGAGAAAGACGATGTTATAGTAAGATATTATTATAAAGTAGTAGAAGAGTATAAACCAAACGATCCAAACGGAAATAATAACAACAATGGAAATAACAATGGAAACGGAAACTCAGGAAACAACAATAGTGGAAACAACGGATATAATACAAATAATAACGGAAATGCTAATGGTTCTGCAAATAGCAATATAAATAATAACCAAAATGGTAACAGTAATATCAATAATAATGGAAGTGGCAACAAGAATAATACAAACGGAAATAATAACAGTAGTACAAACAATAATAAAACATCACCATATACAGGAGATATGTTACCAGTGATGGCAGGAGTAGTAATAATCTTAGTAATACAAGCAAATATTGTTATAATAGTAGTAAAAAGAAAACAAAAGAAAAATAAATTTATAAAATAGAAATAACTTTTAAATATTAAATAATAAATTTAAGACTATGAGAAAATTTGTGTAAATCGAATCTGTTTTCAATTTATAACTAAAATAAAGAAATGAGGTATTTTAAATTGTAAAATACCTCATTTTGATTATACCAAGAAGTTTGTGAATTTTGATTTATACCAATAAGTATTAAATATTTACATTTATCTATAATTCCTTTTTTGAAACTTAAACCATCACCAAAAAGAAGAATACCAAAAGTGTTCCTTAATGATAATAAACTAAGATAAAGTTGTAAGGGGTGAAAAATTTGCACAATATGCAATAAAAATATTATGTAACATATAAAATTTAAGAAAGGTTGGATGATTTAAAATGCGTTTTTCCAAAGCGGTGGTCAAGTACCGCATACCCATTCTTGTTCTCGCGCTGCTGCTGATGATTCCCTCGGCGCTGGGCATGGCGGGCACCAGGGTCAACTACGATATGCTCAACTACCTTCCTGAGGATATGGACACCGTCATCGGGCAGAACGAGCTGCTGGAGGATTTCAACAAAGGCGCATTCTCCTTCCTCATTCTGGAGGATATGCCTGCCAAGGATGCCGCCGCCTTAAAGGCGCGCGTAGAGCAGGTGGATCATGTGGAAACTGTGCTGTGGTATGATTCCCTGATGGACGTGTCCGTCCCCATGGAACTGCTGCCGGACAGCATCTACGATGCGTTTAACACCGAAAACGCCACCATGATGGCCGTGTTCTTTAACACCTCTACCTCCTCCGATCTGACCATGGATGCCATCCGGGAAATCCGCGCCATTGCCGGGGAGCGGTGCTTTGTATCCGGTATGTCCGCCCTGGTTACCGACCTGAAGGATCTGTGCGAGGTGGAGGAACCCATTTACGTGGGCATCGCCGTGGCTCTGGCCTGCGCGGCCATGCTGATTCTGCTGGACAGCTTTCTGGTGCCCTTCGTGTTCCTGGCCAGCATCGGCATGATGATTCTGATGAATATGGGCACCAACTACTTCCTGGGCGAGATCTCCTACATCACTAAGGCGCTGTCGGCAGTACTCCAGCTGGCCGTCACTATGGACTACTCCATTTTCCTGTGGAACAGCTACAACGAGCAGCGTCGGCTGTGCGCGGATAACAAGGAGGCCATGGCCTCCGCTATCCAGGCCACCCTGACCTCTGTGGTGGGCAGTTCCATCACTACCGTGGCCGGGTTCATCGCATTGTGCTTCATGTCCTTTACCATGGGCCGGGATTTGGGCGTCGTTATGGCAAAGGGCGTGCTGCTGGGCGTGCTGGGCTGCGTCACTGTGCTGCCGGCGCTGATCCTGGTATTCGACAAGCCGCTGCAAAAGACCCGCCACCGTTCCCTGATCCCCAATATGGGAAAGCTGTCTGCCGGTGTCGTAAAAGTATTCCCTGTGTTTATTGCAGTCTTTGTCCTCATCCTTCCGCCCGCTCTTTACGGCTATAACCAGGCCAACAGCGAGGTGTACTACGACATGGGCCAGTGCCTGCCTGGGGATATGGAGTACGTCATTGCCGAAGGCAAGCTGCGGGACGAGTTCAATGTGGCCTCCACCCACATGCTGCTGGTAAACGCGGACGTATCCGCGAAAGACGTGCGGGCCATGGCCCGGAAGATGGAGCAAGTGGACGGCGTGAAGTACGTGCTGGGCATGGAGTCTGTTGTGGGCTCCCGAGTACCGGAGGAATTTCTCCCCGAGTCCGTCACCTCTATGTTGAAAAGCGGCAGCTGGCGTTTGCTGCTCATCAACTCCGAGTACAAGGTAGCCAGCGACGCGGTAAACGCCCAGATCGACCGGCTCAACGATATTCTGAAAAAGTACGACCAGGGCGGTATGCTCATCGGCGAGGCCCCCTGCATGAAGGACATGATCCAGACCACCGACCACGACTTCAAAATGGTCAACGCCGTGTCCATCATCGCCATCTTCCTCATCATTGCCCTGGTGGAAAAGAGCTTCACCCTGCCCTTCATCCTCATCGCGGTCATTGAGGCGGCTATCTTCGTCAACCTGGGCCTGCCCCATTATCTGGGCCAGAGCCTGCCCTTCATCGCACCCATCTGCATCAGCACCATCCAGCTTGGGGCCACAGTGGACTACGCCATTTTGATGACAACACGTTATAAAGCGGAGCGCATCAACGGTGCGGATAAGAAGCAGGCGGTGCACACCGCCCTGTCCACCTCCATTCCATCCATCCTGGTGTCTGGTATGGGGCTGTTCGCCGCCACCTTCGGCGTAGCCGTCTATTCCGAAATCGACATCATCAGCTCCATGTGTATGCTCATGGCCAGAGGTGCGGTTATCAGCATGGTATCTGTCATCTTTGTGCTGCCCGCCCTGCTGTTGCTGTGCGACAAGCTGATCCGCGCCACCACTGCGGGCATGAAGCAGCCAAAGCACCCCAAAATTTCCAACCAGGAGGCTTATGTAAAATGAAAAAGTCCATTGTGAAGGGCATGTCCCTTACCCTGTGCGCAATTCTGGCCCTGGGAGGACTGGGCGGCACAGTATACGCCATGAATACCGCCGGAACCCCCGCC
>OFFR01001456.1_pt1 | contig 10150 bp, 12 predicted proteins | sample 1521421 | NCBI WGS metagenome assembly OFFR01 (sample SAMEA3504087, study PRJEB24116) | mouse gut metagenome | biome: mouse gut; feature: mouse-associated habitat; material: faeces | place: Denmark | collected 2011 | reverse complement strand
GACGCACGTACCATCCGGAGAAAAAATACAATGTGCCGGACCAGAGGATCATTGGAAAACGGTCTGAAAAAGATCCGGAAAAGATGATCCCTAATGAGAATTATATGAAATATTTTGGGAGCCTGGAACAGCCTGAAGAAAGGGAAGAAACCTGCAGGAGCAGCTGTGTCAGGATAGGGACATTCCTTGTGATCCGGAAAATCTTAGAGAATCTCCGGCTTCCGGCAGTGATAGAAAAGTATTTCGGAACGAAAGACGGCGGGCTTGTTGCAGACCTTGTATCCTATTCCATTATCAGTGAAAATAATGCGGCACAGTATTATCCTGCTTATGCCTATAACCATCCCCTGTTCACGGAAAGGATGCACATATACAGTGATACAAGGATATCAGATTTCCTTGTATCTGTAACAGATGATCAGAGGATAGGGCTTGTGAATGAATGGAATGAGTCGAGGGACCACAGGGAAAAAATATATATTTCCTATGATTCGACGAACAAGAACTGCCAGGCAGGCGATATCGAATTTGTGGAGCATGGCCATCCAAAGGATGATAAGGGGCTTCCGGTCTTTAACTATTCCATTGCATATAATACAGCGAATAAGGAGCCGCTTTTTTATGAACAGTACCCGGGAAGCATAGTGGATATATCCCAGCTCCAGTTCATGCTGGAGAAGGCGAAGGGGTACGGATATAAGAGGGTAGGGTTCATCCTGGACAGGGGATATTTTGGCAAAGAGAACATACAGTATATGGACCAGTGCGGGTATGATTTCGTAATCATGATCAAGGGGATGGGAGCCTTTGTAAAGGAGCTGATCCTTGCGAAGAATGTGATGGGCTGCCGGAGGAACTACAGGGGATTCTTGATTTCATTGGATAGTCCATTATGGACGATGACCCATAATGATGTCAATCTCGTTATCAAGACCGTGGATAAGAGGAAGAAGTAGGAAAGGGTGATGTATTGAAAAGATATCGGGTGACAATTTATTTCAGTGAGATATATGAGGTAGATGCAGGTGATGAGCAGGAGGCACGAGATAAAGCAGATATGTACCTCAAAAACTTTAACAGCATCCCGATTCCTGATGAATACGAAGTGGAATGCTTAGATGAAGAATAGCTCCGCCTATATGAAGATTCATGGGACAACGGCATAACTGTATAATGCAGAACAATCTTGACAGCAGAGGATATGGCAAAGTAAGGAGAGACATTATGGCAAAAAAAGAAATGACATTGAGAGAGTTTTGCGAGCGTTACCGTAATGGGGATTTCCTTGGAGATGACTTCGACACTCAGGTGGAAGCAGGATGGTACGACTGGTTCTGTGAGGATGATGAATTGGCAACGCGGCTGGCAAAGATATGGGAGATTCTTGACGGTATCACAAGCGATTATATCTTGGATAATTACCGGGTATGGTTCAAGAACAACTGCCCTGCCAGCGACCATCCGTTGTATGATGATGTCCGCTTCGAGCCGATGGATGAATCCAAACGGGATGAGCTGTATTTCATGGTGGCTATTGATGATAAGCGCCAGGACTACAGGTTTGAGGTTTATACCGCCCGCAATGGTTATGAGTTTGAAGCAGGCTTCGGCAGGGTACAGGAAGTCCAGGAATTCATAAACGGCTGGGAAAGTGCATTACGGGATCCGACATTCTATGAGCGTAAAGCCGCAAAAGATAAAGAGCTGGATGAACTGGCTGAAGAGACTGCGAGGGTTCTTGAATGGGACCAGAAAATCCTGGAAGAAAAGGGCTCTGAGAAATTGGGAGAACCCGCCCGGGAAGGTAAGGAGCTGTTCGGAAGGAACAGCATTGTTGGTTAGCCTTACCTGAATATATCTGTTTTCAGAAAATTTGAACTAACCAATATCAATGCAAAAAATACTCAAATGTGATGGGCACTCCAGATGGGGTGCCTGTTGCATTTCTGTTGTTGAATGCAAGCAATGTGTTGCAGATATCGTGTCCGAAGCGATTGACATGAAGGAATGGTTGCATTTCTGCAAGCAAGTATAGTAGATGTGCAACTGCTGTCTGGTGTGATAGGAAATGAAATTTTGTTGATTGGTGCAGGAGGTTCATAGGGATGAGGTTGGACTATGGAAAAGAGAGATTTTCAAAGGTGAGTGTATGCGGTGTGGAATGTGAATTCAATGATATGAGGATAGAGCGCAGCAGTGTCTCGGAGGGAAGATACCAATATGAGGTCGCTGGAGATGATGACAGTGGTGGTGACCCTGCCAGGATCAAACTGGGAGTACTGGTCAATTTCTTCGGTACACATTATATGTGATGATGGTCAGATATATATGCTCTGGAAAAAGATGGGAATATGTGGATGGCTGTTATATGTCGGGTTCGCCAGGATATGAGTAACATGTGGAACCGGAAGAAATTGTTCTGGTGCTGGGACAACGAACAGACAGTATGGACGATGTAGAATCTATCATAGAGAAACAGGATATCAAGAGACAGGAAAGGAGAAGGCATGGCTGTTCATATCAGAAATAGGAGCGATTTAAAAATGGCATATGAGATCCTGATGGATATGTAGGTGTTAAGACCACTTCCGGGAAGGAAAGAGGCAGTGCGGGAGCACATCCGGGAACTGAAGAAGGATATCAGGGAGTATTTTCGGCAACAGGAGAAAGATAGTGAGCGTCATATTATCTGTGACGACGGAATCAACGGATATACGGAATTGGTAAGGCTCCCTGAATGTCTACACACAAAGGAAGATGCAAACAGTATATTTCGAGGAAAATGAAGTACTCAGGTGCCCGGATTTACCTGGAGGATGTACTGGTCATCCTTTTACCTGCTGGTACAGGATTATCTGTAGGCAGGGTAGGATGTGGGCGTATCATCGAGTTGCATATGATGTATAGGCTGAATTGTGATGAAGAAGTGGAATTTCATTGAAACATTGTGGGTCTTGTGTTACTATTAAATACACAGCCAAGTGTGTAAATAGGATGGAAAGGAAGTGGACAGATGGTAGAGAATAATGCCGTATCTTCCGGGAATGGACAGCAGCAACAGGCGGATGTGATGAAACGTACAATCAAGGACAGTGTCTTCACAAACCTGTTTCAAGATAAGAAATACCTGTTGCAACTGTATAAAGCACTCCATCCAGAAGATACTGATATTACAGAAGATAAGCTGACAGACATCACGATTAAGAATGTGCTGACAGATAACATTTATAATGATCTTGGGTTCGTAGTGAGGGAAGACAAAGTTGTCATTCTGGTGGAAAGCCAGTCAACATGGACGATGAACATCATTATCCGTGCATTGATGTACATGGTGCAGACCTACCACGATTATTTTGACCGTACCAAACAGAACCTCTATAAGAGCAAAAAAGTGAAACTACCAGTCCCGGAGATATATGTGATCTACACCGGTGACAGGAAGACGAGGCCATCAGAGGTGTCATTGGCAAAAGAGTTCTTTGAGGGAGAACAGAGCTGCATAGATGTGAAGGTAAAGATGATATATGATGGTGAGGATGGAGATATCATCAATCAGTACGTCATATAGAATTTATATAAATCCATATAAGTCTATATATCCTGATAAAACCGCATAGTATAAAGGTTTTGGACTTGGTTAGCCCTATGAATCTCTATATAAATTCATGTATCTTAATGGCAAATTGGTGTAGAAATGGTGTAGTAGCAGTATAAAAGAGTTTGATACGAAAGGGAATACCCATAAATGAATATTTGGACATCTAAATAAGTCCATTATTGATTATAGGAATATAGTCGATAGTGGGCTTATTTTAGTGCCTGAATCCCACAGACAAATAAATCTATACATCATCCGTCAAAGCCCTTATATGGGCACCACAGCGCGTCACAGGGGCATCCTACGCCCTTGCATCCCAATAACTTAAAACAGCAATTTCATTACTACAGAAAATCTACAGGAGGAGATCAGGAGACTATGTATGGCAAGGTAACGAGATATTTCCAGGATAGGGGCTACGGCTTCATCCTTGGAGAGGACAGGAAGACTTATTTCATCCATCATATCAATCTTGACGGCGAGCATATAGAAAGAGGATACAGTGTCCACTTCAAGCCGTTCCAGGATGAGCGGAGCGATAATAATGCAATGGGTGTCATCGTGGTCGATGCGCCTGAGAAGGGCAAAGAAAAGGTATCTTCCAATAGCAGAAAGAAGAAGCCCAGGCACCGCAAACCATGCAATGCAGATAAGGCTGTTGCTGATGACAGGAGATTCCAAAGGTTCGTCAGGGCGTTCTTTGAGGAACAGGAAGAAATGAAGGATGCCATGGAAGCATCTGATGGCAAGCACTATGAAACTAAAGACTGATAAAAAGATAAGGAGGAACTGATAACATGGCAATCTGCAAGAAAGAATTCGCGAACAGGATGGCGGAGAACGGAGGGATAACCAAGAAATCTGCGTTCAATGCCGTAGGGCTGTTCATAGAGACATTGAAGGACTACCTCAGCGAGGACGAAAGGGTGATGTTCACAGGATTCGGGAGGTTCGAGATACGGACAGTCAAAGAGAAGAAAGGGAGGAACCTGCATACCGGGGAGACGTGCATCATACCGGAACATGAATATGTGGCGTTCCGTGCAAGTGATTTGCTGTTCGACAGCATCAGGGAAAGGGGTGGGGATGATACATATGGAAATGAGGAATGACAGGGCGCAGAATTGCGCTGAGTGTGAATTTGCCAGGATGTATGATTTTGGCAGTAGGATTTATTATTGCGACCATGAAGACAGGACTGACGATATGGGGAAAGTAGGTGTGGGTGAGTTGCCGAAAGAAAATCCTATGTGGTGTCCGTTGAGAGAGAGGCGACAATCAGGATACTGATGCCGATAAAGGGTAGGTTCAAAATGAACCTATGCTGATTTAGAAAATTGAATGTTGTGTCCATTGTGGACATTCTTGAAATGGGGCGTCCCTGTATGTTATTTCAGGGCAAAGATATCCATCACTTGGGGGACTCGTTATAAGCGTATCCTTTGAAGATTACGGTTATTCAGTGAGTAGTGCGATTGGACGAATCAAGCGGAGGTCACTGTTAGTTATCTTCAAAATAAAGGAAACAAATTCAAAAGCTACCATTTTTAAGAGAGTAAATGTATTCCCACAATGGGCATTCGATAATTGTGTCATACGGCTTCGGTTCAAACAGATTCCGAAAAAGTGGAAAGTGTTGTCCACGGCGGACAATGGATTCCCCAAAAGTAAATGGTTGTGATAGTATGACACAACGACTGCTGCCGGTATGGAATATTCAGGGAGGTGGTATTTTGCGACATACCATAGTCCCGTGAGACGGTAGTTCCCCATGGGTAACTGGTGTACCTGTAGGTACGGTGCTTTGGAATAGCCTTTCACAGAATCATGTAAAAGGATGCCCCATTTTGGGAGACGCTATTAAAATCGGATGTCAATATTTTTGACATCTGGAAAGAATTATAACTGAATATAGTTTTATATCAGGGAGCCTGTTCTGGACTCCCCTTTTAGCATCCGTGTCTAAGTGGATGCTGTCTATTATCATATCTACGAAAGGAAGTATTAAAATCACGAAAACATGAGCAGTAAAAAGAAATTGGAACAGAGAAAGGAATTCAGGGAATATTTATCCATTGCAGATAAAAGAGTATTGGATATCAGGGCATCGGGAGTAGAGCTAATCGCAAGTGATGAAGTGTTCGTATTGGTGAACGGAACGAATAACTATTGGATTAGCAATCATGGGAGGCTTGTGAACAACCTCAGAGGTGGATTCCACATGCATAAGAGAGGACATGCGCATTATACGCTTAGTGGCATTGAAAAGAAGATAGAGACATACACAGATAAGCTGGTAGCAGAGCATTTCCTTGAGAAGCCTGATAGATGCAACAAGATATGGCACATCGACAGGGACAGGGACAACTGCTTCTATAGGAACCTGATTTGGGTGGACAATGAAGAGCATATTGGCTTACAGCGCGGGATCATGCTTGTAGAGGAATTGGGCAGACAGCAGGAGTACATACCATACATCACATTGAAATCGAATGCGGCATATTCAATCTGGAACGGCATCTATGTAAGGTGCTATAAGGATAAACGGGTATATGAGGGTGCATTTATGTGTGAGCTGTGGAAGAATGACAAGGACTCCTTTGCCGAGTGGTGGAGTTCGGAATATTATGAGTGCAATGGCGAGTCCATGGCTGTAGACAAGGATCTGCTGTTCCCAGGCAATAAAGAATATGCGCCTGATAAGTGCTGCATCATACCGCAGACATTGAATACCATGCTCTCCAACTGTAAAAAGCACAGGTCTATTTGGAAGAATGCGAGGATGGATTTGCCTCTTGGCGTGAGGTATGACAGCAGGATAAAAATGTACTATGGGGAGATTAAGCCGTATGGGCATGACGAAGTGATTCGGCTGTCCTATTGGAGAACACCCGAAGAAGCTTTTGCGGAATATAAGAGACATAAACAGGCTGATATACTGATTATGGCGGATAAATATAAGAACAAGGTGCCAAAGAAGGTATATGATGCGCTGTTAAGGTTTGAAGTAAGGCCATATATAGAAGATTGGATTTCATGATTAAGGAGGATAGTAAAGCAATGGCAACGAACAGTGAAATAAACAAAAGGTATGGGAATCTGCTTGACGGCATCCAAGATAGTCCACAGACAGGATATAGGACGCAACAGGAGATTGAAAAGGAAGTGCATAGCCGGTATGGCAATCTGATGGACTGCAAGGGGACGGATAATGCTCTCTATGACAACCTGATGGAGATTGAGAATGCAAGCAGACGTGTCAGGCGGCAGAGGGAAGAAGCTTCTAGGCTGGCGGACATCCGAAGAAAGGTGAGTGCTGAACAGAAGAGGGTAGAAGAACAGGAGGACATTGATAACAGGAACGCATTTCTTGATTCCCTTATCGAAAAGAACGAAGCAGAGAAGAAAGCCAGGCTGGAAGCAGAAGAGCAGAGGCGCATACAGGCTGAGAAGAAGCAGAATATATTGGACAGTCTCCGAAGGATGAAGGATATCGGGGATAGAACGTCAGAGATGTTAAGCCAGACGAATGCGATGCTGAAAAGAGATGCACAGCGCACGAAAGAGCGTGAGGAACAGATGGAATGGTACAGAAGGCAGCAGAGAAGATGATGGCATATCTGCAAATAATGAGGAGGATATAAAATTATGATTATGAACACAAACAGCACAAACAAAGAGAATGAGAATCCATATGGACATCTACTGGACAAGTACCTGGACTCAAATCATGTAGACTAGGAGACCAGGCAGGAGCGCGAGGAAGAGGCAAAGAGGAGGTATGGCCATCTGATTGGCTTTGCGAAGCCTGACAATTCCACATTGGAGCTTATGGCGAAGATGGAGGATGACAGGATTGAACGTAGGAAGCAGATGGAGGAAGAGAGGAAGCTGGATGCGCTCAGGAGACAGGAGCAGATTGAAGCTGAGAAGCGCAAAGAGGATGAACATAATGCCAAGGTAAGGGGGTATGCAGAATCGATTATGGCAAGGAAAGAGGCGAAGGTGAAAGCGGCTGAGATGGAACAGAAGGAAAAGAGAGAGGCTGAGGAGATGCAACAGAGGATGTATGACAACATCAGCGGGCTGGTCAGGATTAATCCAAAGCTTGCAGAGAGATATCTACAGATACTGAAAAAGCATGATATCATTTAAACAGTTTATTAGGGCATATCGGATAGGGAGGCTTATCTGGTATGCCTTTTTTTATGATTATGTTGATATATTATCGCTCTATGATTATAATGTACTTATAGTCATTTAATACAAGGGGGATAATAATTATGGCATTTATTGAAGAGACAATTATTAGCGGTTTTATAGGGAAAGTTATTAGCGACTGTATAGATGTTTCATGGATTAAAATAAAAGAAGCAGTAAAAAACAGAAAGAACAAACATCAGAATATAGAATCACAAATCTATAATGTAATTGTGAATGTGCTTAATCAAATAACAGGTAACAGGTATAAAAATAATCAAGATAAAATATATCAAGCTGCTGAACAGTTATTAATTTGTTTTAAGGATGATAAAAATGGTTACCTTGAAGCTGTGAAGTCAAGTCCGAATGTTCTTGATGAGTATACTAATGTTGATATGTATATACAATTTAAAAGGCAATTATATCAAGAACTCGGTAAAAATGATTATAATAAGTTATATCGAGAGATATGGTTATTTCAGCAGGATAAAGAAAGTAATAAAACATCAAGAATAGAACAAAAAGTTGATGATTTAGGAATTGAGATAAAAACGACAAATGAGAAATTAGATGGCTATAAGAGGAATAATGAAAGTATTTCCTACATCAATAAAGATATCAAGTACCAAAATAATAAGAAAGAAAATTATATAGAAAATTGGAATAACAGATTGTTTTTAAATATTGATAATAAGGAAAGACCAATAACTTTAGCTGATGCTTTTATTATGCCTGATTGTAATATATTTGGATCTATTAAAGAAATTGGCATCTCTGTTAATGATAAATTGGATGAAATAATAAAAAAGTTTGTAGAAAGTGATAAAACCTCAACTATGCTTATTAAAGGTGTACCTGGTATGGGAAAATCAAGTATAATTTCATGGATTGCAAACGAATACAAAGATGATGATAGAATTATCGTCTTGAGGTTTCGTGATTGGAATAGAATAATACTTGAAAAGTCTTTATTAAGTGCTATCTGTAATAAAATCAAATGCGAAGAAGAGGAGTTAGAAAATAAAATATTAATATTAGATGGTTTTGATGAAATGAAGGCATTAAATATTCGGGATAGATTGCTTAATGAATTTTTTGTCGATATTAAGGATTTTGAAAACTTTAAATGTATTATCACATCAAGACCAGCTTATATTGATTCGGATTTTTTTTCTTATGTTGTTATACTCAATGTATTTGATTTGTGCAGAGTAAAAGAATTTTATAGAATAATAACCGGAAATGAATTAGTTGAAACAAGAAAAATAGAGTCTAATTTAGCGGTTTTAGGAATACCAGTAATATTATATATGGCTATTATATCTAATGTAGATATTAGTTCAAATCCGACTAAACCAGAATTATATAATCGTATTTTTGCAGAGAAAGGAGGTATATTTGATAGGTTTTATGATGGAAGAACTGAATATAGTAAAGGAGCACAGATTATAAGAAATCCAGAAAATATAAAAATTTATTTGGATTTTTTACGTAATATTGCATTTAAGATGTTTGAAAAAAACGAGTTATTCTTACAGGAGGATGACTGTAAAATACCACAATTAGAATTCCAAGGGAATGTTGTAAGTATTTTAGAGTTTCCAATAAAAAATTTATTTGAAAGTACCGAGAACAATATTGAATTTATACATAAATCAATATACGAATACTTTGTATCAGAATATATTTATTATGTAATAGCAGATGGTTTAAAAAGGGATTATGATATAGAAATAAAATTAGCAGGAGCTTTAGGAAGTTCACTAATATGCGGTAGACTAACACCTGAGATACTTGAATATTTAGATTATAGTATTAAAAGTAGAAATTTAGACGAAGACCTTGAAAAAGTATATGATGCATTTAAATTAATGTTGCGAGATGGCATGACTTATTATATAGGTAACCATTATAAAAATGTTATTAATTGTGAGATGAATATTTTTGAAAATATGTTGGATATTATTCATTTAGAAGAAAAAGATTATTATATATGTGATGATTCGATTTATCCATACCTAAAATATGGGAGAAATAATTTAAATTTGAAGCATATGAAAATTAGCTATTCCCAAAATGAATCAGAAGACAAAAAAACAGATTTAAGTGGAGTGAGTTTAAGTGGATCAGACCTAAGTGGTTCCGTTTTAAGTAATATAAATTTGAGTGAATCAGATTTTAGAAGAACAAATTTAAGTACAGCAAATTTAAAAAATGTAGATTTTAGACATTCGGATTTAAGAGAAGCAAATTTATGTGAAACTATATTAGAATTAACAAATCTAAGGAATGCAGATTTAATGAGTGCAGATTTAAGTAGAGCATTTTTGTATAAAGCTAGTCTTAGAG
>OFFR01001453.1_pt1 | contig 10161 bp, 5 predicted proteins | sample 1521421 | NCBI WGS metagenome assembly OFFR01 (sample SAMEA3504087, study PRJEB24116) | mouse gut metagenome | biome: mouse gut; feature: mouse-associated habitat; material: faeces | place: Denmark | collected 2011 | reverse complement strand
GAGCCGACCGGCAACCTTGACAGCAAGACCAGCGCCGAGGTGCTGGGGCTTATCAGGCGCACCAGCGCACAGTTCCGGCAAACTGTCGTGATGATTACCCACAACAACGACATAGCCCGCCTTGCAGATCGGATTGTCCGCATTGAGGACGGAAAGATTGTGGAGTAAGGAGGTGGCAGGCTATGACATGGCCTTTTGAGAATGATACCAGCGCTATTATTAAAAAATTAGCGTCTGCTCAATTAAAGAAAGAGCGTTTGAAGAAAATTTTTACGGTTACTGCAATTTCGTTGGCAACATTTTTGATGGCATCCGTATTGCTCCTGGTTTCTGGGATTATTACAGTGAACCAAAAGGGAGGCAATAATATAACGGGGTCTTATCATGCGCTTATTTCCGGCATAGAAAAAGAACAATTCCAGAAATTGAGTGATGATGTGCGGGTGGATCTATGCGGATTCACAGCGTCCATTGGCAGCGTGAAATCCGGAAATGACCGCCTTAATATTTCGTATTGCAACAAGGATGCACTTACATTAAATGGGCTGTCTGTTGACCAGGGGAAAATGCCGGAGAAAGCGAATGAGATCCTGATTGAACAGGAATATTTAATCCGGCAGAAGATAAATGCTAAAATTGGAGATACCATTCGATTGCCAGACCCAAACAACAGCGAAGAAAAATCCTTTCTTATAGCAGGATACTTGAAAACAGGGGCTAAAGGCACTGACCGTTCATTATATGGGGCTATGGTTTCTGAAGAATACTTTTTAGAAATGGATGGATGGAATAACTTTTCACCGGCAGTAATGCTTCGTGTAAATTTAGATGCAAAGACGAACTCTGGGGATGTAAAAAACTTAATATCAGAGATAACGGCTGATGCAGGCTGTAAAGCGGCTCCTTCTTATAATGAAGCGTATCTGAACCTTAGCCAGCCTTCGGCATGGATGGTTCTGGCGGCTGTTGCCGGGCTGGTTGTGATCGTGATTGCTGGTGTTTTGGTTATATACAACATTTTTTATATTTCCATTATCAATTCCATTAAACAATATGGACAGCTCCGCACAATAGGTATGACAGCAAAACAGATTCAAAGGCTTGTTCTCAGGGAGGGGACTTTGCTGATGTTACCTGCAATTCCGATGGGACTGATTGCGGGAATTGCAGTGGCTTATCTTTTAATTCCGCATGGATTTGGGTTATGGAATGTGCTATGGATATGCCCGGTTGTTGTTGCGTTAACCTATGCCACTGTGCGCCTGTCCATCAAAAAGCCTGCTAAGATAGCCGCCGCCGTTTCACCCATAGAGGCTTCCCGCTATGAACAAAATAAGGGGCCGAAAGGTAAACATAGGCAGCACAGGCTGACGCCGGGGTCTTTGGCAGTCAACCAGGTTTTGCGTTATAAGAAAAAGAATATACTGACAGCCGCCTCCCTTGTCCTGACTGGCGTCCTGCTGTTAGGCTTATCCTCTGTCCTTTCTTCGATCAATGCAGAAGATATGTCTTTATCCGGATTTGCAAGAGGACAGTTCGTTTTAAAGATCTCGAATCAGGAGCTGATGGAAAATCCTTTGGAGATTTTGCAGGGATCAAGCCCTTTTACGGAGGAAGTGGAAAAAGAACTCTCGCAATTATCAGGTGTGCAAAAGATCATAGACGATTGGCATCTCCCGGTTTCCTATGACCTGCAGGCCCTGGAATCAGATGCTGAAATCGTGGGATTTGAGAAAGCAGATATGGATTTGCTGCAAAGCTGTCTCTTAAATGGAAACCTGTCAGATTATGGGCAAATGGCATCTGAGGATCAGATGGTGATTGGCAGGCCGAATGACTTTGAGAAGTATTTTGGCATTTATCCAAAAGTCGGCTCCTCTGTAATGCTGAAGATTTTTGATGGGCAGCATACGGAGAACCTGGAATTTGAGATTGCGGCAGTCCTTGACGAAAGTAAGATTGGAAATCATGGCGATAAAATAGATATGCTGTTATTGCCGGTTGATTCCATGCAGAAAATCGCACACAGCAATCTGACATATCAGTATGTGATCCGTGTAGAGGATTCTTTGGAACAGCAGGCAGAAAACGAAATAGACCAGATTGTATCCGATAACCCGCGGCTGAGTGTGGATTCCCTTTCTGCTGCCATTGCCCAGAATGAAAACTTCCTGCAGGGGACACAGTTCGCCCTTGCAATAGCCATTGTTTTGATTGGCTGTTTTTCCGTGATGAATCTGTTGAATACAACTTTGACGGGAATTATCGTAAGGCGCAGGGAATTTTCCCTCATGCGTTCCGTGGGAATGTCCCAAAAACAATTATCCGTGATGGTCCATAAAGAGGGACTGATCGTAGTCGGCATGGGACTTGTATTATCTGTGATCATTGGCGGAGGGATTGGATATGTTCTTTGCTCATTTTTGAAAAACAGCCTGATGAGCTATTTGAATTATCAATTTCCATTGGGTATTACAATCTTGAATTGTGCGGTTATTATTTTATGTAGTGTGCTGATTACAACAGGGGCCTTAAAGCAGCAAAGCAAGTCATCCATGATGGAAGCTTTGCGATAATAGAAGGAGGTGGCGTACCATGACATGGCCTTTTGAAAATGATACCAGCGCTGTTACCCGTAGGTTATCAAATGCCCGTATTGGACAGAACCGTTTCAGGAATCGTCTGATTGGGATCATTATCTTTATGGCGGCAGCCATTATGGCGTTTGTTTCTTCTTATGCATATAACATTACAAATGAATATGCGGCATCAACTGCATATCAGGGAATTTTCCAAAACCTTTCACAGGAGAATATCTCTTTGCTGAAAGAAGACCCCCATATTCAAAAAGTGGGTGTATACCAGTCTGTCGGCATGACGGAACAGGAGAATGGCATCACAATGAGTATGGTATGTTCTGATGAAACAACCATGCAGCTCTCCAACATCACACTGTTGGAAGGACGTATGCCCCAGGCGGCGGATGAATTGCTCGTGGAAAGGGGATATATAGATGCCCTGTCTCTGAAAGCGGGGATCGGCGACACAATATCCCTTCATTACCGCAACCAGGCAAGCCGCCAGTTAGAATCAAAAGATTTCCGGATTACAGGTTTTATTCAGACAACCGCTGAGAATGACAGGGACAGGGTTGCTTATAACGCCGTTGTTTCACAAAATTTTGTGCGGGAAAACCCTGCTCTTTCCACTGGGCCGGTGGCAGCTATGGTTTCTGTCCATGATACTGCAAAATATACCAATCAGGAATTAAAAGAGCTGATACGGACGATTGGCCTGGATTGTGGGATCTCTGCAGACAATATTCAGGTAAATAATTTATACATTGACAGCAATAACATGTCAAAAGAGACGGTACTGACGGTTTTGCTCGTTGGGTTGGTCTTAATCGGTGTATGTTCCCTGGTTGTCTACAATATATTTTACATTTCGGTTATAAATAATGTAGCTTCCTTTGGACAGCTGCGCACGATTGGTACTACGAAGAAGCAAATCAGACAAATTATTTCACGGGAAGGAAACTATCTTGCGCTTCATTTCATTCCGTTTGGATGTATGGCAGGCGCGGTGTTATCTTTTTTGATAGACTGGAGTGCTTTTCAGCTGCTTCCGGATATTGTGATTGCGTTTTTATCAGGAATCGCTGTATTTATTTGTGTAAGGCTGTCTGTTTTAAAACCGGCAAAGATTGCCATGTCAGTTTCACCTGTGGAAGCATTCCATTATAGCGGTTATAGCGGAACAAAAAAGAGGAAAAAGAGCGGGAAGCATCTTACGCCGTTTTCACTTGCGGCTATGAATCTGTCCCGTAACAGGAAGAAAAGTATATTGACCTTTATTTCACTGGCTTTGAGCGGAATGATGTTTATAGGGATTTCTTCCCTGCTATCTTCCCTTGATCCTGAGCAAAGGGCGAAACAGGCCTTCCCTTATGAGGGAAGTTATGTGGTGGAATTGAACCGGGCGCTGGTCACGCCTACGTTTTCCCTCACTCAGCTGCAGGAAAACAATCTACTGACAGATGAATTGAAAAATGATATTTTGTCAATTGACGGGGTAGATGAAATCATCTGCCAGCAGGAGATATGCGTCGGGATAGATGGAATGGAAACGGCAATCCGGAGTATGAACACAGAGGATTATAAGGAATTAAAGAACAAGATAATGATCGGGGAATTGCCGGATTATGACCATACAGGGGAAAACTCCCTTGTCATTAACATGGGCAGCCCGGAATTGGAATACCTGCATAAGAGCTATGAGGTGGGCGATACCGTCACTTTTTCACAGGCAGGAAACAGCCTTACTTATACCGTATCTGCGATTGTTTTTGACAGGGACAGCTCTGTCAGCTTTATCCTTCCGGCAGGTGAAATGGAACAGACGGTTCCCTATAATGCAAACAGTGCGTTTGTGATCCGGGTAAAGACAGACAGTTTTGCCGGAATTGAGGATGAATTACATTCATTGGTTTTGGCAAGCGATACTTTACGCTTGAAGACATTAAAAGATATGACGATGCAATACAAAAGCGTATTCAGCACAATTTCCATTGCGGCATATGCACTGTTGGCAGTTATTGTCATATTCAGTATTATCAACCTGGCAAATACCAGTATGACGAATATCATTTCCAGAAGGAAAGAAATGGGGTTATTCCGGGCGGTTGGCTTAAGCCACAGACAGCTTTATCATATGATAGGGTTTGAAAATTCATTTCAAACGGTTGGCAGTTTTGCCGCCTCCCTTATCTGCGGTCTGGGAATTGGAAAAGCAATATGCTCTGCCATAGGGAACGTGCCTGGATTCAGCTTCGTAAATTATACTTTTCCTGTAGTACCGGTTCTCTTATATGTTCTGTTAGTTTTTATGCTTCAATTAGCCCTTACAAAATGGGCAGGTCGGTATTGCAGAAAAAATAGTGTCGTAGAGCAGCTTCGTGTGACGGAATAGGAGGTGGCAGACCATGACATGGCCTTTTGAAAATGACACCGGCGCCATTGTGAAAAAACTTGCAAAGCGCAGCCTGGCAAGCGAAAAGCGCCGGAACCTGATGGTGGTAATTGCCGTCGCTCTGGCGGCGTTCCTGATTTGCTTGTCAGCGGTACTATCCGTTTCCATTGCACAGATCCAGCGTAATCAGGTGGCCGACACCTATGAGGCGGTCTTCACCGGCGTGGGGGCAGACCATGTGGCAGTGCTGAAAGACCTGCCGGAGCTTGCCCGGGTGGGCGAATACTATCTGCTGGGGCAGGAGCATTCTATGCAGGGATACAACGCCTCCTATGTGTACTGCGACAGCGATATGATGTATATTGCCCGCAGCCAGATGGAGCTTATAAAAGGAAAACTCCCGACACAGGAGAATGAAGTCGCTGTCAGTGAATATTTTTTCTCCGCTTACGGTTCCAATGCCAAAATCGGTGAGACGGTCCGGTTGGATACCGAGAGCTTTCATGGCGACTATACCGTGACCGGAATCCTGTCTAATGTTGGGGAAAAGGAAGCGAATCTATGTGCCATTGTCGTTTCCAAAGCGGCCTTGACTCAGTGGATCGGATTTGACCCTGCAGGATACCGTGCCTATGTGCATTTCAAAAATGACAGGCAGTTTAGCCAGGAAACCATGGCTGCCCGCTGCAGGGAGATTGCCGCGCAGTTTGGCTCTGCGCATGTGGGGATGAACAGCAATTATTTTGCTTCTAACTCAAAGTCTATTGACTTGGTGACTGTTTTCGGTATAGCCGCCCTTGTGCTTGCCGGTGGATATGTAGTCATCCAGAGTATTTTCCGTATTTCTGTGGACGACAAAATACAAAGCTATGGACAGCTCCGTACCATCGGCGCAACACTCAGACAGATCCGGCGCATCGTGAAAAAGGAGAGCGGTCGGCTGGGCGGCATTGGAATCCTGCTTGGCATCCTGTTAGGTGTGGGCGGCGGCCTGCTCCTGTTCCCAAAAGGTTTTCATGGAGGTTATTATGGGGCAGCTGTGTTTCTGACCGTGGTGGTCTGTTGGTTCATGGTATCAATATCAGTTCACAGACCGGTCAAAATAGCTGCCAATATTTCACCGTTGGAGGCAATGCGTTTTTCCGCAGGTCAGGAAAAGGTACACAACAGAAAGAAACACCGGAAACTTAGTCCCGTATCCATGGGATTCGCAAATTTTGGACGTGACCGTAAAAAGTCAGTGAGTATTGCAGTGTGCCTAAGTCTGGGCGGGATCCTTCTTCTGGTGGTGTCCTCCATGGTCCTGACCCGGTCGCCGGAGCAGGCTGCAAGGCTGTTTTTCACAGACGGGGACTATAAAATCTATCTGTCCTCAGAGCAGCCGGAGGAAGAAATTATGGCTGCAGGCAATCCGCTGGATGAAAACTTAAGACGGGAGATCCTTTCTGTGGACGGGGTGACAGATGTGCTGGTCCCCCGTCGGTCTCTGCACGGCAAAATTAGGACTTCCGAAAGCGCCGAAGCCGGTATGTGCGACATGCTGACGGACGCAAACCGCATGGATGTAGAAACCGCGCTGGTATCCGGCGCTATGCCGGCAGATACCCACAGCGTCCTTTTGAGTACGGGTTATCAGAAGCACCATGCCGATATGGATGTCGGGTCCGCTATTGAACTGACCCTGGGCCAGAAAACCGTGACAGTTACCATATCCGGACTGTTCGATGCGTCGAAGGCAGCAAACGGACATGGTGCGCTTGCCATGGATTCGGCAGCCCTGTTCGCACCAGAGGAGTTGTTTCATGAGATACATCCTGAAATCGGAAGCTTTGACTACTCCTGGAGCATTGTGAATGATCCACAAAAAGCAGAGTCTGTGGAAAGCAGCCTGCAGGAGCTGGTATCCGGCCGCAGCAATCTTGGAATGGATACCATTGCCACACATATTGAATATGAGAAAATGCAGAGCAGCATTATTTTTGGAAGCCTTCAGGCTCTTTCCTGGCTGATCTTCCTGTTCGGCGTTGTCAACTTGATCAATACGACGCTTTCCAACCAGATATCCCGGAAGCGGGAGAATAGTATCCTGCGCTCCGTTGGCCTTACCGGGAAGCAGTTGTGCCGGATGAGTGTCACCGAGGGGATGTGCTATGCGCTTTTTGCTGCGCTTACCGTCTTAATTCTTGGGCTGCCGCTTTCCATGGCAGTCTGTGCGGAAGTCAGTAAGAAATCCTTTGCCGGCGCAGTTGTCCCATACCAGTTCCCGTCCCTGCAAATGGGGCTATTCCTCCTGGTGTTGTTTGGCATGGAGGTAGTCCTGTCTGTCTGGATGGTGCGCAGGCAGAAAAAGCAATCCCTGGTAGAACAGATGAGGGCACAAAGTTAAAATCAACCTGGGTAAAATTTTCTGAGTGATTGATAGAATTTTTATACAGCATTTCGCGGCAACGAATAAACATTTCACAGCAATAAAATTGTTTTGGTATTTTCGGCAGGATATAATAAAATGTTTTTTATGGCAAGGAGGTGCGCATTGATCCGTATTGCAATCTGTGATGATGAAAAACATATGGCTGATCATATAAAGGAGATGGTTTCCGATTTTTTCCATAAAAAGAACAGGGAAATCAGCATTCGAACATTTTTAAGCGGCGAGGATCTGTTAAGCCATGATGGGCAGATCGACATCTTGTTTCTGGATATCCAGATGAAAGGCATGGACGGCATGGAGACGGCAAGGAAACTGAGGGCTTCTAAGTTCCAGGAATTCCTGATCTTTATCACGGTACTGAAAGAGATGGTATTTCAGTCTTTCGCGGTGCAGGCCTACGATTATCTGGTCAAGCCGGTGGATGAAAAACAGTTTGAAAAGACCATGGAGCGCCTTTACGCTTCCATGCAAAACGCCAGCGAAGACAGCCTGCTGGTGCAAAAGGGATATGAGGGGCGCATCATCCGGGAGGACGAGATTGTTTTCTGCGAGGTCATAGACCGGAAAATATATCTGAACCTGGCTTCCGGCGAGGTCGTTGATTATTATGAGCGGATTGAAAATCTGGAAACGAAGCTGGGCAGCCATTTTTTCCGGTGCCACAGGAGTTATCTCATCAACCTAAAGCATTTAAAAGGCTATAAAAACGGGACTGCCTATATGGATAGCGGCAAAGAGGTTCCCGTATCACGGTTGCGGAGTAAGGAGTTTTCCGGTGTTGTTCTGCAGTATATGAAGAATATGTAAGATTTTTTACATATGGGGGCAAGTAACATGGCTGAGTATTTGGATTTTTTCAATATATACATTATGGGCATGATTGAGACATCCTTCCAGTTTTATTTTATGACAAAAATCCTGAAAAAGAAAATTTGGCCTCCTTTTTATTTCCTGTTTGCAGTAGGTGTAGTGATTATCAATGATTTTGTTCCGGCCAGCACAATCATTGGCTTTGTGGTGCTTATTTTTCTGCTCACAGCATACGGGACTGTTATCTGCCATGCAGATTTTAAGTATTCCCTTCTGTATGCGGCTCTGGCAGCGGAAATTATGCTGCTCTGCGGCGGAATTGTAAACTCGATGATTAGTCTTCCATACCCATGGCTGCCCGTTTTTTTCCATGAGACAGATAATATTGCGGCCATGCTGATCAGTGAGGCGGCATCACTGGCTCTGACCGGTTTTTGTTATTATATGGTGTACCGTTATTTTTCCTGGGATGATTTTGATCCCGTGGATACTCCTGAAACCACAATGGGAATGCAGCAGATGGTTTTGATTTTCATTCCGACCCTGATGATATTTATTATGAGTAGCTATATCAATGCGATTGAATATGATTTCCAGTTTGAGATCTTGGTGGACAAAGGGCCTGCGGAACACTTTTTCAGCCATGGGCAGATGCTGTCCATGTATTTTCTGGGACTTGCCAGTCTGTTCTGCATCCTGTTTTCCTATAAGAAACTGCAGCAGAGTTTTCGTTTAGGCACTGAAATTTCACTGCTGGAACAGCAGGAACATTCCCTGAACCAGTATCTGGAGGAAGCGAAAAAAACGCAGCCTGAGGAGGAAGCTGTGCTTGAGCCGGAAGAGCCCATCACGGAGGAACTGGAAGAAGCTGCGCTGGAAGAACCGGAGGAGCCGGAAGAAATCCTTCCGGAGGAGCCAGAAGAACCGCAGGAGGAGCCGGAAAGCATGGGCATGGGCGATGCGCTTGCCCGCATCCATGCGGAGGAAATTCTTTCTCAGGCACGGGAGGAAGCAGAGGCAATGCTGGCCCGCGCAAGGGAGGAAGCCGAGCGGCTGAAAAGCCAGGCGTATGACAGCGGCTATGAGGCAGGTTACGAAAAAGGATATGACGAAGGCCATGCCAAAAGCATGACGGACGTCAGGGAAACCATGGACACACAATGCAGGGTTTATCTGGAGGAGATCCGCGAAACGGTGGACGAGGTCAGCCGGATGAAGGAGGAAATGTTCCAGAAATATAAACACGATTTGAAAAATATCGCCGTTGCCATCGGCGAAAAGGTGATACAGGTCAGTCTGAAATCCAGCGGGAGCGTCATTGAACGAATGATTGTAACTGCGACGGAGCGGCTGAAAACAAGGGAATGGGCAAAGATTTACATTGCCCGGACAGACGCGGACCTGATGGTACAGGGGGATTTGGATATCCTCAAGGCCATCTCCCGCCTTTCCCCCAACCTGAAGGTCGTTGCGATGGAAAACGAAAAGCCTGGAACGGTCATTATTGAACTTCCGGACGAAATCATTGACGCAAGCGCGTCCACACAGGAAAATATTAAGGAAATACTGAACAACAGCGGGATGTAAAGCACCAGGGCCTGCCCCGGAACTTTGCTTCTTTCAAAAAAGCAGAGAAGGTTTTGCGGAACAGCGTTTCGCAGGGGCAAGGTCTGGTCCGCTGCCTGATATTTATACAAATCTGAAAGCAACACATAGCACTATCTGCTTAAAGAAAGCATTTGCAGTAAAGAACACTGGCAAAACGAAGTTTTGCCCGTTAAAGTTTAGGGTCAAGCCCTTCTTAAAGGGCTTGCGGAGGTTTGGAGGCAGCGCCGCCAGGGTTTTCAGGTCTTAGCATCGGAGGTTCTTTATGTTCAGGAATATGCCGGATATGATTTACAACGCCGAAACCATCAGCCACATCGGCAAAATAGAGAATATCGTAGGAA
>OFFR01001444.1_pt1 | contig 10209 bp, 10 predicted proteins | sample 1521421 | NCBI WGS metagenome assembly OFFR01 (sample SAMEA3504087, study PRJEB24116) | mouse gut metagenome | biome: mouse gut; feature: mouse-associated habitat; material: faeces | place: Denmark | collected 2011 | reverse complement strand
TTTATATGCAAATTCCCCGCATATTCGACATGTCTGCATGTAGCTTAAGAAATTTTTAATGTGATAGCTCTATACACCGTTTCTGAAATGTGATAAAATATATTGAGTTTTTTAGATAGAGAAAAAGGGGATGGATACATAATATGAAAGGAACAGGAAGCAAAAACACCTGGGCTTTATTTCTGTTTATCCTGACAGGGATCGTACTTGGAGGATTTATCGGGCAGCTTGCGCAGGGAGTGTCCGCTTTAAGCTGGCTCGGTTATGGTCAGGCTTTCGGGATAGAGGAGCCTATCATCCTGAATCTTGGGATTCTGGTGATCACCTTCGGTCTGTCGATCAAGATCACGATCGCAAGCATCCTTGGTATCGCGGCGGCAGTCATCCTCTATCGCTTTATCTGACTGCAGGCATGTATTTCCATGCAGTTTGACTTGAATAGCCTACGGCATATGCAAACAGGTATCTGTACCGGCCCGGCGTACACACGCTTTTGCCGGAGAATCTTCCCCGTCGTTTAAGGAGAGAGAAGCTGTCGGGAAAGAGGTTGAATGAAAACTGACAAGTATGAGAACAATGAATATTACAGGATGCAGAATCTTCCATATGAGAAATTTATTTCCTATGGAAGCCGTGCGCTCACGGATTCGGAACTGCTGGCGATCCTTCTGCGGACGGGAACCCGCGGCATAAGCGCCTGTGAGCTGGGAGAAGAGGTGCTTACGAGGACTGCCGGCTACGGCAACGGCCTTTCGGGTCTGTATCATATACCGCTCGGAGAATTAAGGCAGATCGACGGGATCGGCAAAGTGAAGGCCATTCAGCTTAAGACCATCGCAGAGCTGAGTACCCGTATGGCACAGGCCAAGGCGAAGGACGGGCTGTCTTTTTTGCGGCCGGACACCGTGGCTGCCTACTATATGGAACGTTTCCGGCATGAGAATGTGGAATATATCATGCTGCTTCTCCTGGACAGCGGCATGCATCTGATCGAGGAACACATTCTCTCTAAGGGAACCGTCAATGCATCGTTGATCTCGCCGCGTGAGGTCTTTATCTGTGCGCTGCAGGCACAGGCGGCCGGCGTGATGCTGCTTCACAATCATCCGGGCGGCAATCCCGTACCCAGCGACAATGATTTCAAGGTCACGGAGCGGATCAGACGGGTGGGACAGCTCACGGACATACCGCTCATTGACCATATCATCATCGGTGACAACCGGTATTTCAGCTTCAAAGAAGAGAATCTGATGACGCAGACTGCATAAGAAGAATCCTGTGAAAAACTTTTAGCGTAATTCAAAGCAGAAAGAGAGGAAGGCTTAAGTGGCTAACAACGCATTTGGAATTGATCTGGGGACAAGCAACATCAAAATATATAACCGTGCGGACGACGAAGTCTTCGTGGAGAAGAACATGATCGCCATTGAGAACAAGAAGAATCTGTTCGCTTACGGGGACTCGGCTTTCGAGATGTACGAGAAGGCCCCCAGCAACATTCATATATCCTATCCGCTGAGCAACGGTGTGATCGCGGATATCCAGAACATGGAGCTTCTGGTGAAATATTTCCTCGGCGACCTGATGAAGAATAACATCAAACCTGCCGATTACTATATCGCCGTGCCGTGGGATGTGACGGAAGTGGAGAAGAGGGCTTTTTATGACCTGATCAAGGATGCCAATGTGAAAGCCAGGAAAATCATGGTGGTGGAGAAGGCTGTGGCCGACGGCCTGGGACTTGACATAGACGTGAAAAATTCCCAGGGTGTCCTGGTGGTCAATGTAGGATTTGAGACCACGGAGATTTCCATTCTCTCCCTGGGGGGCATCGTGCTCAGCCGTCTGATCAAGACCGGTGGATTAAAGTTTGACGAGGCTATCCGCGCCGCGGTCCGGAAGGAATTCAGCCTGATTATCGGCGGCAAGACCTCCGAGATGATCAAGACAACCCTGCGGCAGCTGGAAGAAGAGGGAAAGGGTGCAATTGTCTATGGCAGGGACATTGTGACCGGGCTGCCCATTGAGAGAGAGATTCCCACCAAACTGGTGGTGGAATGTCTGGAAGAGCATTTTAATACCATAGTGGACAATGTAAAGGTGATTCTGGAGAGGACACCGCCGGAGCTTGCGGCAGATATTTACCGTCACGGCATCTATCTTACAGGAGGCGCATCCCAGATCAGCCACCTGGCAGACCGTCTTGCCGCCGGGACCGGGCTTCGGGTGAACCGGTCGGAAAATCCCATTACAAGTGTGGTCATGGGACTTGCCAAAATTATCAAAGACGACAATTACAAGTCCGTGGCTTACGCAATTGAAGGAATGGGACGATGAGTCCGGTTGTCAAAAGAAAAGGAGAGAAGTTTACGCTGCCAAGTAAATACCTCCTTTTTATTTTAACAATTCTTTGCACTGCCATGATGCTGATTACGTTCGGGACGGACGCTTTCAACCGGCCCCTGAATACCGTGGTGGGATATGTGATCATTCCGTTTCAGCGCGGGATAGGCAGAGTCGGGGAATGGCTGTCCAACCGTTCGGAGGAACTGGTCCAGATCAGGACCCTCCTGGACGAAAATGCCCGGCTGAAGGCGGAAGTGGCCGCGCTGACAGAGGAAAATACCCTCCTGCAGCAGGACAAATATGAATTAAACAGACTGCAGGAGCTTTTTGAACTGAGTGAACAATATGCCAGTTATCACAAGGTGGGGGCCAGAATCATCGGAAGGGACTCCGGAAACTGGTATTCGGCCTTTGTCATCGACAAGGGCGAGGAAGATGGTCTTGAAGTGGATATGAATGTCATCGCGGGGGGCGGCCTGGTAGGACGCATCACTTCCGTAGGCCCCAACTGGGCCAGGGTGACTTCCATTATATCCGATAACAGCCATGTGAGCGCCATGACACTTTCCACGGAAGACAACATGACCGTTTCCGGGGATTTAAAGCAGATGGCAAATGGCTGTATTACTTTTAAACAGCTGATGGATGGCCAGGATATGGTGCGGGAAGGGGATAAGGTAGTCACCTCTGACATCAGTGACAAATATCTGCCCAATATTCTGATCGGCTATATCAGCGCAATAGACAAGGATGCCAATAATCTGACAAAATCCGGGCAGATCGTTCCGGCAGTGGATTTTGAACACCTGGGCGAGGTGCTGGTGATCACGGACAGAAAGCAGACGGCGGAAGAAAATTAACCGGGAGGCTGCGGACTCATAAATGCTTAAGAAATGTATCATTGCCATTTTTATCATAGTATGTTTTGTCCTGCAGTGCAGTGTTTTTGACAGTCTTTCCTTTGCGGGCATCATTCCGAACCTGATGATCATACTGACATCTTCCTTCGGGTTTATGTGCGGGGAGAAATACGGACTGGTGATCGGGTTTGTCTGCGGTCTGCTGAGCGATATTTTCTTCGGCAGTTTCCTGGGATTTTACGCACTGCTTCTGATGTACATAGGTTATGTCAACGGCAAGTTCTGCAAAATTTTTTATCCGGAGGACATCAAGCTTCCCCTGGCACTGATTGTCGTAAGCGATCTGTCATATGGAATTATATGCTATGTGCTGACATTTATGCTTCGCGGCAAATTTCAGTTCACCTATTATTTTGCACATGTCATATTGCCGGAGGCACTTTATACCATTGTAGTGACATTGTTTTTGTATCCGCTGATTTTAAAGGTAAATGAGAAACTGGAAAATAGAAAAGAGCACTGAAAAGGAGAGCGCCAAAGATTGTTTGATGAATTCAGAGATAAAATAATCGGTATTGTGACCAGCAGGCTGACCGTTTTTACTTTAATCTTCTGCTGTCTGGCCGCCATACTGATTTACCGCTGTTTTGACCTGCAGATTGTCCACGGGGAAGAATATCTGGAAGATTTTGTGCTGGAGATCGAAAAGACCCGTGATATCGCCAGCACCAGGGGAAATATTTATGACCGCAACGGAAATGTGCTTGCCTATAACGAACTTGCCTATTCGGTTAAAATCGAAGATGTATTTGAATCGGGGCGGTCTAAAAATGCCCGGCTGAACGAAGTGGTGTACAGCCTGATCAAAATGATCGAAAAAAACGGGGACAGCTGCATCACCGATTTTAAAATCCGTCTCAACGAGGACAATGAATTTGTATTTACGGTGGAAGGTACCAGCCTGCTCAGGTTTCTGGCTGATGTATACGGCAAACCGACTATCGGGGAACTGAAGGACGAACAGCGTATTGCCACGGCTCCTGAGATCATGGATTATCTCAGCACCTCCTATGCCATCGGGGAATATGAAGACCCTGACGACAGCAAGAGCGAGTTTTTGCCGGGAGCCGGATATTCCAAAGAAGACTGGCTGAAAATGGTCACCATACGGTATGCCATGAATCTGACCTCCTTCCGGAAATATATCGGCACCACGGTGGCCACCAATGTCAACGAAAAGACCGTGGCCGTGATTATGGAAAATTCACAGTCCCTTCCCGGGGTCAGTATTGTGGACGACACCATGCGCAGATATGTGGACAGCGAATATTTCGCCCATGTGCTGGGGTACACCGGCAAAATTTCCTCCGAGGAACTGGCTGAATTAAATGAGCAGATGCGGGAGCTAGGATACGAGGAGGACGCCTACAATATCAATGACGTGGTGGGAAAGAGCGGTATAGAGTCCTATCTGGAGACTACGCTGCAGGGTGAGAAAGGATATGAAAAGGTTATCGTGGACGTGATGGGGAAAGTCATTTCCATCGAGGAGCGCAGGGAGGCCAAGGCGGGCCAGGATGTGTACCTGACCATCGACAAGGATCTCACCGAGGCTGTCTATCACATTCTGGAGCAGAGACTTGCGGGTCTGTTATCCGACAAAATCATAGATGCCAGGGAATACATTGCCCCGGAAAATGCCGACAGCGCGGATATCAAAATTCCCATATATGATGTGTATTTTGCCGTATTTGACAATTCCGTCATCGACCTGAAGCATATGGCCGGGGAAGAAGCCGGGGAAAACGAAAGATCGGTCTATGAGGCGCATCTGAATTATAAACAGACTGTCTACGAAAGATTAATCCACGAACTGACAGAAGGGGAGACCCCCTACAATCAGCTGCCTGACGAGTACCAGGTTTACCAGAGCAATATCGTGAGTCTCCTGCGGAAGGACGGGGTGATTATGGCAGATGCCGTGGATCCGGAAGATCCCACCCAGATCGCCTGGGCCACGGATGAAGTAATCAGTCTCAGCGAATATTTGAGACACTGCATTTCCCGGAACTGGATCGACGTGAGCAAGCTGGAACTGGGGGACAAGTATTCCGATTCCTCGGAAATATACGCGAAAACCCAGGAATATGTCGTTTCCATGATTGAAAAAAACACGGAATTTCAGAAACGGTTTTTCAAGTACATGCTTTTGAACGACGTGATCAGCGGCAGGGATGTGTGCAGGATCCTCTGTGAGCAGAACCTGGTCACGATTCCGGATGAAGACCGGGAGGGTATCATGGAAGGCTCCCTGTCGGCGTACAAATTTATGAAAAACCGGATTGACAACCTGGATATCACACCGGCACAGCTGGCCCTGGATCCCTGCAATGCTTCCTCGGCCATAACGGATGTCAATACGGGAGAAGTGCTGGCCATTGTATCCTATCCGGGATATGACAACAATAAAATGGCAAACTCCATTGATGCTGATTATTATGCGAAGCTGAACATGGACAAGTCCAAACCCCAGTATAATTATGCCACCCAGTATCAGGCCGCGCCCGGTTCCACTTTTAAGATGGTATCCGCAACCGCCGGTCTGCTGGAAGGGGTGATCACCCTTGGCAGCCAGACAAACTGTACGGGAACTTTCCTGGAGATTCCTTCCAAGCCCAGATGCTGGAGACGGTACGGGCATGGCATTGAGACGCTGACCACTGCCATAAGGGACTCCTGCAACTTTTATTTTTATGATGTGGGGTATCAGCTTTCCATGGGTTCCGGGACCTACAATGAGACAGAAGGCCTGGACACTCTGGCAAAATATGCGGATATGTTCGGACTGACGGAAAAATCCGGCATAGAGATCGCGGAGGCGGCGCCCATTGTGTCCACGGAAGATCCGGTGCGTTCCGCCATCGGCCAGGGAAACAACAGTTACACCACCATCGGGCTGGCGCGGTATATTTCGACTGTGGCCAACAGAGGCACCTGCTTTAACCTGACCCTGCTGGACAAGATTACCGATTCCGAGGGCAATTTGATTCAGGAATTCGAACCGGATGTTCGCAATACCATAGACCTGCCTACGGAATACTGGGATGCCATGCAGCTGGGCATGCGGCAGGTGGTGGAAAATAAAACGTATTTCAGTGATCTGGCGGTGAATGTAGCCGGCAAGACGGGAACGGCAGAGGAGAGAAAATCCCGGCCTTCCCATGCGCTTTTCACCAGCTACGCCCCTTTTGAACAGCCTGAGATTTCCGTCACCGTGCGGATTCCCTTCGGCTATTCTTCGGACTACGCCGCATGGGCTACCAAAGATATTATCAAATATTATTACGGGCTGGCAGAGGAAGATGAGATCATCACCGGTACCGCGGACACCCCCGACGGCGGCATCTCCAATGAAATGTAAAATATGAGAACTTACGGACGGATACGGCCGGAAGTTACTCTGCGGGCAAAGGTGCTGGAAGGACGTAAGCGGTACTGGAATAGGAGGTCAAGTGTGAAAGAAGCAGTTGTCATTAAAAGTTTTCCCAATGGAATCGCGCTTTATCTGAACGCGGAGCTTCCTTTTGAGAAGGTTTTGGAAGAAATCGGATATAAATTTTCAGACGCCAGAAATTTCTTCGGTTCTGCCACCATGGCGCTTTCCATAGAAGGCCGCCAGGTGACGGATCTGGAAGAAATCCGTATTATAGAAGCCATACAGGGAAACAGCAGCCTGAACATTGCCTGCATAGTGGGAAAGGACGAAGAATCCAACAGAAATTACATCAAGGCTCTGGCCCATACACAGAAAAAACAGGAAGAGAAGACAGAAGGCCAGTTCTTCAAGGGAGACCTGAAAAACAAGGAGATACTGGAGACAGAAAACAGCATCATCATACTGGGAGACATTTATCCGGGAAGTTCTGTCATCAGTTCCAGAAATATTATCGTTCTGGGAGCATTATACGGAAAAGCCTACGCCGGCGGCAACGGCTGTGAGGGGGCTTTCGTGGCAGCGTTTGAAATGGAGCCGGAGAGAATCAAAATCGGCGATTTCAAATATATACCAAATACGAAGCAGGCAAAATGGGGTATCCGACCAAAAGTACGGCCGAAAATTGCATATGTGAAAAACGACAGAATTGTTTTTGAAACGCTTACCAAAGAATGGCTGAGCACATTTGAGTAAAGGCAGTTATACGCAAGGCAAAAATGTGTTTGGAGGACGACGCAGAACCAAAATAGGCAGTGCAGGGAGACACTGCACAAGACTGGAATGGAGGATGGAAAATGGAAAAACAATTTTCCCCGGAGAAAAAAGGCTCCGAAGTCATTGTCGTCACTTCAGGTAAGGGCGGTGTGGGCAAGACCACCACAACCGCAAATGTTGGAACAGGTCTGGCAAAGCTTGGAAAAAAAGTCTGTCTGATTGACACGGATATCGGACTGCGCAATCTGGATGTGGTTATGGGACTGGAGAACCGCATTGTATACAATCTGGTGGATGTGGTGGAGGGAAACTGCCGGATTAAGCAGGCCCTGATACGCGACAAACGTCATCCGGGGCTGTATCTGATGCCCTCTGCCCAGACCAGGGACAAAACAGCCGTTTCCCCAGGACAGATGGTGAAGGTGATCGATCACCTGAAAGAGCAGTTCGACTATATTATTCTGGACTGCCCGGCCGGCATTGAGCAGGGATTTCAAAATGCCATCGCCGGCGCGGACCGGGCCCTGGTGGTAACCACGCCGGAAGTGTCTGCCATTCGTGATGCGGACCGTATTATCGGCCTGCTGGAAGCCAATGGCTTCAAACAGATGGATCTGATCATCAACCGGCTGCGGATGGATATGGTCCGGCGGGGAGACATGATGTCCTCCCAGGATGTGGTGGATATCCTCGCCATTCCCCTGATCGGGGTCATTCCTGATGATGAGAGCGTGGTCGTGGCCTCCAATCAGGGGGAACCCCTGGTGGGAAGTTCCTCTCCGGCGGGCCAGGCTTACGCCAATGTGGTACACCGGGTGGAGGGAAAAGAGGTACCCTATCTGAATTTTGACAAGGGGATTTCGTTCTGGACAAGAGTAACCGGAATTTTTCATAAGGCATAGGAGGAGTGAAAATGAGACATTTTTTTCGCAGAAAAAGCTCCTGCCAGATAGCGAAAGACAGGCTGAAGATTTTGCTGATCTCAGACAGGGTGAACTGTTCGCCCGAGATAATGGAGCTGATCAAAACGGATATCGCAAAAGTGCTGTCCAAATACATGAAGATTGATTCCGAAAATATGGAAATCCAGATCAATACCAAAGGAAGCAAAGGGCGGGGAAACAAAATGCCATCTCTGTATGCAAATATCCCCATAGTTGATGTCTCTGCCCAGGATGTTGCAAAATAGATACAGGCAAAAGCCTGGAAATCATTTCCGGACTTTGTGGTGCATATCCCAGGCACCGCCTGAGATATGCATAGGTGTAAATATGTTTAAAAGATACAGAATACGTGATTTTGATTTTAAACTGGTGCTGATGATCTTTGCCCTTTCGGCAATCGGCGTCATCACCATCGGAAGCGCGGAAGAATCACTCCTGACCAGGCAGCTGGCCGGAGTGGTTGCCGGTGCCTTTCTTATGATTATCATTTCCCTGTTTGACTACACGTGGATCATAAGCCTCAGCTGGCTGATCTATGTGGTAAATCTGGTGCTTCTGGTGGCAGTCTGGCAGTTTGGGGAAGAGACCAAAGGGGCCACCCGATGGCTGGAAATAGGGGGACTGAAATTTCAACCTTCAGAAACTGCAAAAATAATGTTGATTTTATTGTTCGCACAGTTTATTATGAAACATAGGAAGAAATTAAATACCGTTGGCATCATAGCCTGCTGTGTGGGAATTTATGCCGTACCGTGGTTTCTGGTGTGGAAACAGCCGGATTTGTCCACAAGCATGGTGCTGCTGGCCATATTCTGCGTCATTATGTTTGCGGGCGGAATCAGTCTGAAACTGGTATTTGCCGTGCTGGCAGTGGTGATTCCCGCCGTGGCGCTGGTAATTTCCCTGGCGCTGCAGCCGGACAACGATCTTCTGACCGGCAGCCAGCGGAACCGGATTCTGGCATTTGTCAATCCGGAGGAATACTCCACCACATATGCTTACCAGCAGCTGAATTCCGTGACGGCCATAGCATCCGGGCAGCTGGAGGGAAAGGGGTATAAAAACAACGAGATTACTTCCGTAAAAAACGGGAATTTTCTATCGGAGGCGGAGACGGATTTTATTTTTTCCGTGATCGGGGAAGAGTTCGGGTTTAAGGGATGCGTGACAGTAATCGTGCTGCTGTTCGCCATTTCCCTGGAATGCATTTCCATTGCGCGAAAGGCAAAAGATGTGGCCGGCACCATAATCGCTGCCAGCATGGGGGGACTGGTGGCTGTTCAGGGGTTCTTCAATATCGGCGTGGCTACTTTCATTCTGCCCAACACAGGGCTTACACTTCCTTTTGTCAGCTATGGGCTGACATCATTAATCAGTCTGTTTATGGGAATGGGGGTTGTACTGAACGTGAGACTTCAGGCAAAGCGAGCAAAACAATAGAAAAGCGAGGAGGTACTACTTATGAACATTGCGCTGATTGCACATGATGCAAAAAAGAAACTGATGCAGAATTTCTGTATCGCGTATAGGGGGATATTGAGCAAAAACGATTTGTATGCCACAGGAACCACGGGACGTCTGATTGAAGAAGTCACTAATCTGAATATCCGCAAATGCCTTGCGGGACATCTGGGCGGGGAACAGCAGATCGGGGCCCAGATTGAAAATAATGAAATCGATCTTGTGATATTTCTGCGGGATCCTTTAAATCCGCAGAAGCACGAGCCGGATGTCAATAATGTGATACGTCTCTGCGATACACATAATATTCCGCTTGCGACAAATCTGGCAAGTGCGGAACTGTTGATCAAGGCTCTGGACAGAGGGGATTTGGAATGGCGTGAAATGT
>OFFR01001441.1_pt1 | contig 10215 bp, 5 predicted proteins | sample 1521421 | NCBI WGS metagenome assembly OFFR01 (sample SAMEA3504087, study PRJEB24116) | mouse gut metagenome | biome: mouse gut; feature: mouse-associated habitat; material: faeces | place: Denmark | collected 2011 | reverse complement strand
GGGAGCTCTGGGGGTACTGGTTAGTTCATATTGTTGTTCCTCCTATGGGGCTGCAAACCCCTTCAGCTCCTTGGGTACTTTCTCTAGCTCCTTCATTGGGGACCCTGTGTTCCATCCAATAGATGACTGTGAGCATCCACTTCTGTATTTACCAGGCACTGACATAGCCTCACAGGAGACTGCTATATCAGGGTCCTGTCAGCAAAATCTTGTTGCAATAGTTTAGAATACCCAATATACAATTTTGCAGAAGTCATGAAACTCAAGAAGAAGGAAGACCAAAGTGTGGATACTTCGTTCCTTCTTCGAAGGGGGAACAAAATATCCATGGAAGGAGTTACAGAGACAGAGTTCAGAACTGAGACTGAAGGAAGGACCATTCAGAGACTGCCCCACCTGGGGATCTATCCCATAAGATCTTCTTTTACTGAGAAAAAGCCAGGCTGAGTCATTGTCTCCTTCCTTCCTTTTACTTATTCTTGTCTGGTCCCTTGACTACACTATCCTCAGATGTGAATTCTAATGAGAAGAAAGGATGGAAGAAGCAGAGGAAGCTAGTCATCCAAACTGATAACCCAGGTGGACTTTTGCTCCTTACAGGACACTTTGGAGACTATGGCAGTTCTCAGACTTTCTACTCTACATATGAAATTATTGTCTTTGTCATCAGAAAGCTGTGTGAACCAGTGCTCCTTTGTATCCCTTCCTAATTTATCATTTCGTCAACTATGAAATCAAGATAATAGTTACTAATGAGTTCTGGGTATATAGGTCAAATAGAAATATTTGATAACTCCTTCAATATTAGAATTTTTGTTTTAGAATTTTAAAAAATTCTTAAAAAATAGAATTCCATTAAATTATAAAGATTTATAACTTTCTTAGCATTCCATGAAGTCTTTCTCTGGTATAACACCCATTTTCTAGAATAATCCCTACTTTGTAGGAAGACATTCACAAAAGACAGTGGGTATAGAAAATTGATTTTGAAAAAGAGTGAACATTGTCTTGCGTTTCTCATAGAAGTCACAGAAAACCCTCAGAAGTAAAGGATAGCTACCTGTAAGTTGTGTAAACAGGTTCTGTACCCTGCCAGGAGGACCTCCCTCCCACCATTCTGCTGAAATGTCAAAGGGGAAACTTGGGCTTTATTCTTGCTAGATGTCCCTGCATGACAGATTCCCAGCTGTGACAACAAACAACATGAAAAGGGGATTTTAAGATGTTATATTTCTCATCCCAAATCTTCCCAAAGTAAAACAGATGCCAAAATGTCCAGCAGAGAATGGAGGCACTTTACCTGGAATTTACCTCAGACAGTGCCTGACAGAGGCATCCTGGATAATTGCCTCTTCCCTCCTTCCCTCTCTGTTGAAGCTCAACATGGCATGTCTCAGATGCTTATTGTGACAGTAGAGCTTGTAAAGGAAAAAAAGGTCCTCCCATTCCTTAATCCCCTGATTTTCATGTCTTCTGACATAGGAATGTCTTAGATCGTATTGATCCCTCACTGATCGTTTCTGTGACGTGGATACAGACCCTACCTACAGAGAGGGAAACATGTAATTTTCATGACATTGGGGAACAGCATTCTATAGAATATTTATAGCCACAAATTAATTAAAATTTAGTATCAGAAGTAATTTTCTTGCATGCAAAGCAACAGTGAAATGATTTGTTCATTGTCACAGATGGGAAAGTGCCCTCTCTCCTTTCATGAAAAGCCATTCTTCATTAATTACCATTTATTGCACTCTCAGGAGAGATTTTTATTTGATTATGTGATATACTAAACAGTGAATTCACATGGTTCTAGGAGTATTTGACAAGAATGTTCATATTATTTTAAATAGCAAACCAACCAGGAAGAACTGTGAAAGTAGAAAGTTTCCTTTTAAACCTTAGTTTGACCTTGCTGATAAAAAAGAAATAGAAGAAGGAAACTAGAGAGGGAAGATTGGCAGGGAGAGGAGTGGTCTGCACTTGAACTATAGGACAATAAGATCATGTAGAGTCATTGTGAGCTTCCTTACAGGTCTTCATTTTAAATGAAATTCTGTAAACAGCAATGAAATTTGCAAAGTTTATTGGATGTTGCTAATTGCTCCCCCTGACCCCCCTTTATTCAGGAACATCAGTTATCCAAGTGACAGCCTCTGATGCAGATAATCCCACCTATGGAAAAAGTGCCAAGTTAGTGTATAGCATCCTTGAAGGACAACCCTACTTCTCAGTGGAGGCCCAAACAGGTATGGTCGATTACATCATCTTTGTAAGTCACGACTTATTTTAAACAAGGAGTCTATGCCTCGTCATTTAACTGCTTTGGCTTTAAAATTCCTTAAATTAAAACGGAACTAAAGGGCCACTTGGCAGTTAGTACGAGATGGCCTATGTATGTTCTGTGCATATGGATGAATGGAATAATACACATTTATTAGTGTCTAAGATGATAATTACAAATATTTAAAATTAAATTTATGAATTGGAAATGCCTTGACTTGTGGATCCATATTAAAAGGATCGAAGGTTGTTACAAAGTAGTGTTAGCCTTTAAAACATCCTTGGAAGACCACTGGGTAAACTAAGAAGTGTCAGGAGTAACTGTAAATGTTCACCCTACTAGAAGATCCAGCACATTCCCAATCTCCTGCTGTGAGCATAGGTTCCCAAAGGATGCTGTAAGATAAAGAGCAGACCAGTAAAGTGAGTCAGTATACAACAGAAACTAAAACAATGTTTCGCTTCATTTACACTAATTTGATTGTCAACAAGAGTGAACACTACAGTCCTATAACATTGTTCTTCTGCAGCAGTATTACACTTTTCCTTCCTACTTAATATGTTCTGTACTCTTGAAAGGTTTTCATACAATTTGCAACTTTTACATGAATTCCTAATTTATTATTTTTTATTTGCTTTCTTAACTCTTACCTAATACATATTAATTCATTTTTCATATTCTTACTTCAAACAACAGCTTGTGGAGTTATTGTCTATGGTTTCATGGAGATCTTTGCTTTTAGTCTTTGGGTAAACTAAGGATAAATGTGGGATTTCATCTAGACTACTTAAAATAGTAAAAACTCTAGTCTTCTTTTTTTCTCTCAGGGAACCAAGGCTAGTGACTAACAGTTGGAACCCATGAAACTAACCAATAAGGAACATGATGTCTCATAAGTCCTAGGATGTTGCAAAGAAACACCTCAACACTGGGCTCAGTGATGCTGCGTAACATAGCCCAGCACTTCTTCCTTGCTCTTTGTATTTACACTATAAATACTGCTTTATTCACTGAGTGTAAAAGCTTCCATAAGATCCCTAGAGATGTAAGTAAGCATATTTTTATGAACATCATGTTTAAATATACAGAGGTCATGAATATTTCAATCCTGAATTTATCCTGTTTTTCAGTAATTCAGGACATGTGATTGTCCACTGAATCTTTGCACAAGTTTTGTTCATCTTTCTAACTCCTCTGTTCACTCACTCAAAAAATTAATAGTACCTATTTAATGTGTTCAAAAAAGTTTATGCCTCCTCTGTAAACCTAATATGAGCTGAAGAGATGTTTCTTTTCTTTTTTTTTAAAAAAAAAGATTTATTTAGTTTTTATTTTTATGAGTACACTGCAGCTGTCTTCAGACACACACTAGACGAGTGCATCGGATCCCACTACAGATGATTGTGAGCCACCATGTGGTTGCTGGGAATTGAACCCAGGACCTCCGGCAGAACAGTCAGTGCTCTTAACTGCTGAGCCATCTCTCCAACCCCATAGTGATGTTTCTACTAGTTTATGTAGGACTTGATTTCTGAAGCTTTTTGCTAGAAGTCCTGAAGTATAGATTCAGATATGACTTATCATACAATAGGCTCTTGTCATTCCAGTCTTCAGGATTCTTGTGTCTGAGAGGAAAGACATTGTTACTTGCATGCAGAGTGAAAAAAAAACTAATATGTTGTAAGTAATTTTTATTATTTGCTTGATAATACACAGGTGTTATCTTCAACACTTTCTGCTATGTTTGCCATGTTAAAATGACTTGTCTTTGAGCAGGCTATATTTTATGTATCTTTAGGTTCCCAGGATGTAACATATTTTTTTAAATCTTGTCATAAATGAATATTTGTGATTTTTAAATTTTCGTTTGATAGGAATCATCAGGACAGCCCTTCCCAATATGGACAGAGAAGCCAAGGAGGAGTACCATGTGGTGATCCAGGCTAAGGACATGGGTGGACACATGGGTGGACTCTCAGGGACAACCAGAGTGACGATCACTCTGACTGATGTCAACGACAACTCAGCAAAGTTTCCACAGAGTAAAGAGTCGAAGCTGGTCTTTGATAATGACCACTGCTCAGCGAGAGCCTCATCTTTTCTTTCACTCCTAATTTACCCAGCTTTCAAAAGGAAGAGTCTGGAAATCCAAGAATCATTTTCTTGATTCTTGCAAAAAACTAGAACAAGATAGCAAAGACTTAAAAACACACCGAGGAAAGTTAAACAGTATAGAGATCATGAGAAGTAAGGAAGTCATTAAAACTGTGTAACTCTGGAGACCAGAATATCTGAGTCTTGAGATATTTTACTTATTAGGTATTAATCATAAAAGGCAGTCATCAATTAACGTTCTCCTGTCTCAGTGTTCTTCACTGATGCTAACAGAACCGTGATCTGATGCTTATCATTCCATAAAAAAACTCCCCCACATCTTGATGATTGCAAGTAACAATCACTTATTAGTTTCTTGACTTTAATTTGTACAGAGCATAGGAGAAATAGCTACTCTGTTGTCACTCCAGCATCAGCAGGGCAGTTCTCCTGTGGCAGAAAAACCCACTTCTAAGATTCCTTATAAGCCTGGCAAATTGAGATTAGCTTGTGCTTCCTCTCCACATGGGCCTTTCTGTGGCTGAGTTCTGATCATGAGAACTCCGTGACCATTTTTTGAGCTGATACCAGAAGCCATGGGACTTCTTTCCCTGTAGCCTTAAGGCTGCCAGCATAGCAGTAAAGCTCAGCCAGACCTCACAGTTCTATGAGAGGACCATAAAGTAACATTGGAGGGGCCTGTGGGATACGAGCTATACTAGTATCCTTGTAGAAGATGATACCCTAGCATTTAACCTAAATACAATCTTTGTTCAGATTAATCCAGCTAGTGCTAATTTTTATATCATTTGAAAAAAAAACCGGCAATAATTGTTCAGCCATTGTTATTTTGAATACTGTACAATATTTATGAAGTTACTGAGGGAAAATATTATTTGGCAGTTGAGGGTATATAATTCTTTTGCAGAAATCCATGGTTAGGTTCTTAGCAACAATATTATTGGCTCTGAACAGCTGAAATTCGGGCCAGGAGGACCTGTAGCCTTCTTATGGTCTCCGTTGTATCTGCATTCCTAGTCACAGAGCCACATAGACACAGGCATATGCATACCTAAAAGTAAGATACATCATTAAAATGTTTAGGTTTACTATTTTAATTATGTGTTTATGAGTGTGTCTATATGTGGTTGTTTCCTATCTGTAGGGACCCACAGAGGCCAGGACTGTCAGATTTCCCTGCAGCTGTAATTATGTGTGACTGTGAGCTGACTTGGGTGGGAATAACCAAACTCTGGTCAGCAGGAAGAGAAACATACGGTCTTAGTTCTGAGCCATCACTCTAGCACCAAACAAAACAACTCTTTGGAGACAGTGGTATTGAAATATTGAAATTAATGATAGCTGCTAATTTTAATATCTGGTCACTAATGTTATAAATATCTAAAAAGAGCCTATGTTTTATAGATATAATTGGCTCCTAGGGAAAGGACATTGAGGGGACTAAGGAATTTCTGGAATCATATTTTAGTGTGTATGTGCAAAGGGCAGTCCAGAGTTATAACACAAAAATAATGACTCTGAGCTTTCCAGTAATGACAAAAACATCCATGGCTCCAGTTACAGAGAGTCTGACACACTTTCTGGTCTCTGCAGACACCCACATACACATAGTGTACACTCAAAGACAGACAGACAGACAGACAGACACATAGCGTACACTCAAAGACAGACAGACAGACACACACACACACACACACACACACAATATAAAAAATAATAAACCCAAAGGAAGTCAGTTAAGTATACCAATTAAGGAGGCACTATGGTTATTCAAAGTTACCCAAGATAACAATCTACCAAATGAAGATATCATGGTAGAGGATCATGAGACACATATTAGTTCTTGAGGACTCCAAAAGAGATGGGTCAACCATGCTATTCCTTGTCAGATGGAAAGGTATGCATCTTTGATAATATTGAGGCACATACAACATAGTCAAAGCTGCCTATTCCATTTGCACAATGTACAATTGTTCCATATGCCAGAAAAGTAGGCAGACAGACTTATTCATGGATGTCCACTAATGCCCTTTTTTATATAGAGTGGTATAGAAATTTTATATTTCAGTTTTAATATTTCACAGTCATGGGCTTGAATGAGATTTGGAGAAAATTACATTGCAACAGATCTTCTGAACATTGTTATACATTGTTCATTTCTACAGAAAGTCACACTCCCTGTGCCTTGCCTGTGAATACAATACAAGATTAGGTAGAAAATGGGTACAGTATAATCACGAAAAGAATGCAGCACTGCAGCATATAATAGCTGCAGTAGAGGAAAGGAAGAGTCTAGGGGAGTCCCCTAATGCCAGTGGGCTGAGCACTGCAGGAGAGGGTTCCTCCGCCCACGCATAGTGTGTCTTAGACAGGTTGCTTTTCAAATGTGTCAAATGATGGTGCTACAGCTCATTCCTTTACTGAAAACTGTCTAGTGCTTTCCCTAAATGGAACTCAACATCTTGACTATTTTCAGCAATGCCGTTTACATGCCTCCGTCCTACTGTTATTCTCCCGTAACAGAAGTCCCACTGTACATTTTCAGAATCTTCAGAATTTGCAGCCTCACCTGAGGCTTTCTGACATTTGTTGTTCCTTGTTCTGTGACACTTATTGCCCACATATTCATACACTTGTCTTGCTCATTTCCTTCACTGGAGTTCAGATTTCTTCCAACGAAAGTTTTCTGTCTCTACCTTGTCCAAAATAAATCCCGATTTCCTTCTCATCTACACATACTTAACCATGATAGGTGTCCACTCACATACATTGTCATAGAAAAACATATCATACCCCATCTTCACACTAACTCGTATAGAGCATAATCACATACATAACTACACACTCATTTGTGTAGCTTAAACGCTTACACACACACACACCCTACTTCCCTTTATCCCTTACCATACAATACTACTTAGCCTATAACATCATAGTGTATCTAGATATGTTTTGTTTTCTCTTTTTTTTAAATGTCATGTTGAGAATGATAACTCTTCCTTTACTTAGCTTCAGAGCTAAAAGAGTAATATATCATCATTTGCATTCATGAGAAATAAATACTGTAAACATAAATATAAATATGTACGTGTGGCACCATTCTTTATTTCTGAAAAATATAAACATAAAGGGAGTTGACTGTCTAAAAGCTTCCAGAGCATTCCATGCTTTACCTAGTACAAAGGATGAAGAGTAAGATGAGAGAAATATCTCTTTGCTCAAGAAAGATTCTTGAAAGATTTGTATTTGTCTCTAAAATAAATATGAAGTGATGAAACCTTTTTAAGCAGGGGGTAAATTTACTCTTCTGTGGCTGCTTTTCTTTGAGCAATTAGTTCAAGGAATCTTTGGCATTAGTTTGTGGGACACCCTGAAAAGGAAGCCTCAGGTGTTCCAGCATGTGGACTCTTGCATAGGACCTTGTCACTGTTTTCCTTTCTCTCGTGTGGCGGGTGACCTCATCATCTTACCAGGACCCCAATGTTGTTTTGTCATCCTGGAAGGAACACATTGCTCCTGCATGCTGGCCATCTGGGATCCTCTTCCCATCCATCCACTTCACTTCTGCGTCTACCAATAAAAAGTTCGATTTTAAACCCTTTGAGAAATTTGCTGGGATTCAATGAAATCTGAAGTCTTACAGCTGCCAAATAAAAAGTAAAATAAAAGTAGATGTCTTTTTCTTTCAGGCGTGTACCAGATGTCTGTTTCAGAAGCAGCTGTCCCTGTGGGAGGAAGTAGGAAGGGTGAAGGCTGAAGACCCAGACATTGGAGAAAATGGCTTAGTCACATACAGGATCGTTGATGGAGCTGGCATAGAACTGTTTGAAATCACAACAGACTGAAACACAGGATGGTGTGGTGAAGCTGCCGCTGCTGCCTAGAGCTCCTCATTTAGCCCCCTGAGACAAGCCTGTGGTTAGTTGTTGTTAGCCTTGCTACACAGACACGAAACCATAGCTAGGAATTAGACACTGCCTGAGGTTTGAGAGCTTGCTGTTGGCGCAATACCATTTCCGAAACAGGCCTTCCTCACTCTCAGGGAAGCTTCTTACCCGCCAGGCTTTCCTGCCCTTAGGCCTTGTGTCAGTGGAACTCTTCCGGGTCACAGTAATTCTCTGTTAATAAAAGTTTCCCACCGTGTGGGCATTCAACATTAGGGCAGGAAGGGGATGCCTTTGGTTTCATCAGTGGTGGTGTGAAAGACCCACAACGTGAGGACTCCCCCACGTTCTGACTCAGGAGAGGCGACACCCCAAAATCACCAACAAGAAACGGTCTTGCTGCAAATTGCAAGAGGATTTTTATTCAAGAGCGCTCTCGGGCCCACGGTCATACACCACGCAGGGGTAGAGGACCGTGGCGCCCCGAGTAGCTGGGTAAGGGGGTATTTAAAGGAAGAAACCACAACTCAAGGAAGTGGGGAGGGCGTTGTTGGAAAATACCAAAGATACCAGTTAAGAGTCCCAAGGAAGTGCAAAGTCACAAGAGTCACAAGGAATACCTGGTAATTGTTCAGGTTATCTCTCAAGACAGTTTCTAAGAGCCCCTAACAATAGCACATTTGCATAGCGGGTTCCAGCAATGGTCAGGGTGGGTCAGGGTGACTTTCTTTGAATGAACACTCCCTGAACCCAGGAAGTGGGTGGGTGGAGGAATGTTGCTATCTGTTTTATGATTAGCATGCCTTGGAGCATTGAGTCACAAAGGTCACATTCTCAAGCCTGGGCCTAAAGGCCTAGAATTTTGTTTTTACGTTTTACTTTTTCATTCCCCACTTCTACTTGTTAGTAGTTCTAATCTTAGAACTAGACACTATCTTCTCCCTGACACACTTGATCCTTTAGGGCATGGTACTGTTGTCTCAAAACTAAAAGCCGCACTGCACTAATTTTTGTTCTAATAAAGGTGACTTGCCTATTTAACACACATGGACCTATAATTAAAAGCAGAAGCAAAATCAAAAGGGGTCCCATAAAGGTAGAAAGTAGGGTGGTCAAGAGTACAAGATAAGGGCCTTTCCACCGGAGTCTCAAGGTTTTCTGCGTGGAGACGTCTAATGTAGCAGGTCTTCTTCTCTTGAGTAGGCCTTCTGGAGCTGCTTTTTCGCTCGCTGTCTCACTCACTGGAGCACCTTGAGCCTAGAGAACAAAGGCTGGGAAAGCAGCATGTCAGCACTATGTACAGAGGCTATTTTTACCAGTGGAGGGGGGCCCCCTGTAGAGTAATTTATAGGGGGGTCAGTCTAAACTGTCCAGGGGTGTTTCTAACCCTGAAGAGCACAAAGGGTAGGAGAGCTATCCAATCATTAGCGCCAGTCTCCGCTGTCAATTTGGTAAGGGTCTCTTAATGGTTCTATTCATTCTCTCTACCTGTCCTGAGCTTTGGGGCCTGTATGCACAATGTAACTTCTAATCAATCCCCAATATCTTGGCCAGTCCCTGATTTACCTGGGCAACAAAGGCAGGTCCATTACCTTGGGAAGATTTCTTTTAGAAATTCTACCTCGTCATAGCACAGGCCTTGCAGCTTTTGACTATTTCTTCTGCCAAGTCAGAGAGTCCTGTAACATAGTAGTCAAAGGACCTAACCACACCTTTTAATTTCTTGGCCCCCAGGTGGGTCAAATAATGTCCATAACTTGATAGTGCTCAGGGGTGTATCTAAAGCTGGTCTCTCTGACATCATAATAATCTTTAGGCTCCTTGACTGCCAGGATCATTGCTCCTTGGGCCACCTGTTTGGCGGTTAGATCTGCCATCTGATTTTCTTTAGCCACAGCATCTTAGGTCTTTCTCTGCAGATGTCAACAGCCC
>OFFR01001434.1_pt1 | contig 10255 bp, 11 predicted proteins | sample 1521421 | NCBI WGS metagenome assembly OFFR01 (sample SAMEA3504087, study PRJEB24116) | mouse gut metagenome | biome: mouse gut; feature: mouse-associated habitat; material: faeces | place: Denmark | collected 2011 | reverse complement strand
GCAAAGAGAAAATTATAATAAAGTCTGACAATATCAATGCAGATACCGCAGGCGGCAATGTCATAATCTGAAAAATGAAATAGTTGTGTTAATCAGCTTGGAGTGCAGGGCATTTCAGGCTTTTCTATTGTCAAACTATTTTATCACAAAGCACTTGCAAATGTAAGTTTTTTTATGAAAGGACAGGGGTATATGAATCCAAAATTGAAAAAGGTCAATGCAGAGATTGACAAAATGGAGACAAGGCTTACGGAAACACAGGAAACCTTGAAAAATCTCCGTACCGAAAAGAAGATGTTAGAGGATTTGGAAATTGTAAAGGCTATCCGTTCCATGAATACCGGAAATATGGATGTACTGGAATTGGTAGCACAGATGCAGATGAGCAGAGATGTAAAACCCTCTGCTTTTTCTGTACCTGAAAACAAAATAACTACGAATATGGAGGAAAAAGAGAATGAGTAGAAAATTTGGGAAAGCAGTGTTAATGACCGTACTATGCGGTGCAATGATGTTTTGCGGTACTATGACAGCCTATGCAGGCGGCGGGGAGGATGCGGATGAACCCATGACCGAACCGATTTATACCCCTGTGATTGAGCAGGAAACAGAGGAGGAAGATAAGGAACCGGCAGCCTTTACCCCGGACGGGAATGCAGAACTTGTAGACGAGGCAACAGATGAAGACGAAAAGCTCTTTTGTACCTTTGTGACAAAGAATGACAATTATTTTTATCTGGTAATTGATAAGGCGAGAGAGAATGACAACGTATATATGCTGAACCTGATTGATGAGCAGGATTTGATGGCACTGATGGCAGAGCAGGAGGGAACACAGGCAGCAGATACATCAGATTGAAAAGGCAATGATATTTCATTAAAGCCGGAGGCGGGCATAACGGAAACACCAGAACCGGCAGAAACCGTTCCAAAAGAAGATGAGCCTGTGGAAACAGAGCCGCAAAAGAATACCAGCGGTATAACCATCCTGCTTGTATTTCTGCTTCTTGGCGGCGGTGCAGGTGCATATTACTATCTGAAATTTGTTAAGGGTAAAAAGGAAGACTTCAAGCTGGAAGACGATCTGGACTTCTATGATGATGAGGACTATGTAAATGAGGATGAAACAGAGGATGCGACAGAACCGGATGCGTCTGATGATGAAGTTGGGGAAAATGAGGAGGACATCTGACATCATGAATTTAACAGGGACAAAAATAGAACACATGATGCGTAGCAATAAAGCCGTGCAGATGGAAAGGGGCAGTGAGAAACATTCACTGCCTCAAATACATCCCTGTCACGGATGTTCCTATGCAAAAGAATCCGGCTGTATTGGTTATTGCATGAAAAAAATCATGAAAAAGGAGGATAAGGACAGATGAGGCTTGTGGTTGCGGAAAAGCCCAGTGTGGCACAGTCCATAGCAAAAGTGATCGGTGCTTATGGAAGAAAGGACGGCTATGTGGAAGGCAGCGGATATATTGTCAGCTGGTGTATCGGGCATTTAGTCGGTTTGGCACAGGCAGATGCCTATGATGAAAGGTATAGGAAATGGAATTATGCAGATTTGCCGATTATCCCGGAAAAGTGGAAATATGTAGTGGCACAGAGTACGAAAAAGCAGTTTGCTATCTTAAAAGAACTGATGAAACGGGAGGATGTTACGGAACTGATAGAAGCTACGGACTCCAGCAGAGAGGGGGAGCTGATTTTCAGACTGGTATATGAAAAGGCTGGATGTAAAAAGCCATTTCGCAGATTATGGATAAGTTCTATGGAAGATGAGGCTATCAAAGAGGGGTTTTTACATCTGAAAGATGGCAAGGATTATGATTCTTTGTATGAGGCCGCTGTATGCCGCTCACAGGCAGACTGGCTGGTAGGCATCAATGGCACAAGATTATTTTCAACGCTGTATGGCAGCAAGCTGACTGTAGGCAGGGTGCAGACTCCTACCCTTGCATTGGTAGTGGAAAGGCAAAAGCAGATACAGGGATTTACAAAACAAAAATATTATAATATCCATTTGGATTGTGAGGGGATGGATGTGTCAATGGATAAGATTTTTGATGCAGATGAGGCAGAAAAAATCAGAAGCACTTGTGATGGAAAGGATGCCATTGTAAAGGATGTCAGCAGTGAGGAAAAAACAGTCAATCCGCCAAAACTGTATGACCTTACTACCTTACAGAGAGAGGCAAACCGTATTTTCGGCTATACGGCACAGAAAACTTTGGATTATACACAGGCATTGTATGAAAAGAAACTGGTAACATATCCGAGGACAGACAGCCAGTATTTATCAGATGAAATGGGGGATACGGCAAGAAAGGTAACAGAAGCAGTTTTCGGCACTTATGATTTCATGGGGGATGCCATTTTCACTCCGGCAGTAGACAGGGTATTAAACAGTAAAAAGGTCAGTGATCATCATGCGATTATTCCAACGGTACAGCTTGCAAAAGATAAGCTGTCAGATTTGCCGGAAGGGGAAAGGAATATCCTGATGCTGATTTCCCAGAGGCTTTTATGCAGTATGGCACTCCCTCATGTGTATGGGGAAACTACGGTTATTGTGGAGAGTGGCGGCTATGAGTTTTTTGCAAAAGGTAAGAGCATTGTGCAGATGGGATGGAAAGAATTTGAGGACGGATTCCGTACTAGCATACAGGCAAAAATATCCAAAGCGGCAGAGGAAAAAACGATTATAGCAGAAAAAGGGCATTGTTACCAAAAGGCAGCCTCCACCATAACGGAGCATTTTACAGCACCAACAAAAGCATATACAGAAGATACTTTGTTATCGGCTCTTGAAAAGGCTGGAAATGGGGATTTTGATGATAATACGGAAAAGAAGGGACTTGGGACACCGGCTACACGTGCATCCATCATAGAAAAATTGGTGGCAAACGGCTATCTGGAGCGTAAGGGAAAGCAGATACTTCCCACTACGGCAGGCTGTAATCTAATTGAGATATTACCGGATAATATCAAAAGTGCAAAATTGACGGCAGACTGGGAAAACATTCTGATGCAGATTGAAAGAAAGACGGCGGATGCAGGGGAGTTCATGGAAAATATTGCGGGTATGGTAACACTGCTGATAAAAGATAACTGTGAGATTTCAGACAGTGATAAGGAAAAGTTTGCCTCCAACAGACCGAAAAAGGATGTCATTGGCAAGTGTCCCAGATGTGGAAGTCTTGTTTATGAAGGACAGAAAAATTTTTATTGTTCAGATAGGGGCTGTAAATTCTCTATATGGAAAGAAAGCAAACTGTTGTCTTCCATGAAGAAAAAAGTAACAAAGGCAATGGCAGCATCCTTACTAAAGGATGGAAAGGTATTTGTGAAAGGCTTATATTCACAGAAAAAAGATAAAGAGTTTGATGCCTATCTGGTACTTGATGATACCGTGGAATATGTAAATTTTAAGCTGGAATTTCCTAAGAGAGGGGATTAGGGCATGAGAAGCAAATATGAAAAGGAAACCATTATTTTGTTTAACGAGGGAGAGGATGAGGCAAGGGTTTATACCCATAATGCACGTATGAAAAACAAACTGAAGGAACTGGCAGCATCCAGCCCGGATGAATGTAAATATGTAGACTGCAATGAGGATGGGGGTGTGACCTATGAAATAACAAAAAATCTTATCAGTATCCGAAAGCCTTACAGCGAGGAGCGAAGGATGAAAGACAGGGAACGGGCTATTTCTGAAAACAAAATCAGAAATTGCAGAAAGTAACTGCAAAGGAGAGAAGGAGGAAACGAATATGAATTTTGATGAATTTGTAAAAGAGATGCAGGAAAATATCAAGACATATCTGCCGGAATGGTACGAAAATGCAACGGTGGAAGTATTTCAAAATCAGAAACTAAATGCTCCTTATCTGGGGCTTCAAGTGAAATTACCGGAACAGAATATCGTACCGTGTATCAATCTGGATGCCATGTATGAGACATATAAGCAGGGGATGGATTTTAAGGATATTGCATCAAAGGCTGCGGATATGATTTCGACACCTGCACCAGAACTGGATACGGCAAGTCTGAAAAATTACCATGCAGTAAAAGACAGATTGTTTGTTAAGGTAAGCAGTGCGGAAAAGAATGCAGAGATATTGAAAAATATACCGCATACCATGATAGATGATTTGGCAATGACCTATCATGTTCTGATCCAGTATGACAGAAACAAAGGAATGGCATCATTTACAGTCAATAATGCACATATGGAAATGTTCGGGATCAGCCCGGAACAGCTTCATGCAGACGCAATGAAAAGCACACAGGAGATTTTGCCTGTGACGGTTGAGCATTTGTCAGAGGTAATGGCAGATTCGATCCGTCAGAAGATGTTAGCGGACGGTCTGCCGGAGGAAGAAATTGCATCATATTTGGAACAGATGGCTATACCGGAAGAAGCGGATATGTTAGTGGTCAGCAATGAAATCAGGACAGCGGGGGCATCTGCTATTTTCTATCCGGATGTTCTGGATCAGGTGGCAGAAAAGGCAGGTGGAAATTTCTTTATTCTTCCGTCTTCTACGGAAGAAGTTTTGGTTTTACCAGACAATGGCAGGATGAATTACAGGGAGCTGGATGCTATGGTCTGTGAGGTCAATGATGCACAGGTGGCTGAATGTGAACAGCTTGGAAATCATGTGTATCATTATGATGCAGAGGATAAGGTCTTTGAAAAAGCCTCTGCATATGAGGCAAGGCAGGCAGAAAAAAGTAAGGGCAGGGATACGGCAAAGGATAAAGAATCTGTCATAAAAAAGCTGGATGATAGGAAAAAAGAAATCAAGGATAATGCGAAAGATACAGCAGTTCCGGTCAGGGTAGCCCGTGTTGGGTTAGGATAAAACCATATGGATATGTGGCAAATCATCAGAAAGATGCAGGAAATATGGAAAGGACGGTTAAAAATATGGATTATATGATAAAGGGTGTAGTAGTGGAAATAAAATCGGGAGGCAATACACAAAAATCCGTGAAGGCATATGCGGAAAGGCTTTCTGGCAGGAACAAGGATAACCGAGAGGGCAGAATATCTGTAAAGGAGAGATTGACCTCCTGTAAGAGCAAGTAACTGTTTGGCAGTAGCCGGACGGTTATTTTTCTTTGAAAGGGGGCGGTTATCAGGGAAACAGATATTTTGTGAAATAATTTGTAATAAAATCACACGGCATTTCATGTGGTAGTTGCAAATATCACATGAGATCCAGAAAAATTTTCAGAAAGGACAAAACAAGTATTCCGAGGAAGAAATGATATGCATATCCCTTGTTAAACAGGGAGATTGAAAAAAAGAGCATATAAGAGTAACAGCCAGCCTCTCAAGCATTGGAGGCTGGTAAATTTTTGTGAATTTGATCCGTATGCCGTAAAAAGCTACTGTGCCATCCATGAGGTAGAAGAAAGTCTCAATTTGGGGGACATTACTTTGGTAGATGAAAAGGCACTGGATGAATTTAATATGATTTGCGGGGGAAGCCCCTGTCAGGATTTCAGCATTGCCGGGGAGCAGAAAGGTTCTGTATGGACTTGCGGGGATTGCAAGCACAGTTATAATCCGCTGATGGTTCATTGGAGCATGAGGAAACAATGCCCGGTATGCGGCAGCAATAGTATTGTAAAAACACGTTCCTCTTTGCTTGTGGAATATTTAAGGGTAATCAGGGCGAACAGACCGGACTTTGGCTTATACGAGAATGTGAAAAACATTGTGGGGAAAAAGTTCATTGATACTACGTTCAAGTGGTTTGAAGAAGAATTGCAGGAATAACTCTCCACAGCTTAGAGATGTGGCTAACTGTATTCCGGCAAGATATGACTGTGGGGTATCAAGGTATAAGCAATTTGGAACTTCCGTTGTAGAAAGGAACGGAAGAAATTTTTATATCAGAAAGCTCACGCCGAGGGAATGTTTCCGGCTGATGGGTTTTTCGGATGCGGATTTTGATGCGGTAAAAGGCATCATGAGCGATACCCAGCTATATAAACAGGCGGGAAATTCGATTGTTACAGATGTCCTGTACTATATTTTAAAATCCTTATATCAGGTCATGCCATATCTGTTTGAGGATTTGCAGTTGAGCAGTTTTTTTAGCGGAATTGGTGCTTTTGAAACTGCTTTGGATAGGCTGTACGAGGATATGAATGCAGGGGAATGTGAGGAAGAACAGACGTAAGAAGGTATGAAACCGGGGATTAGCCTGCTAATCCCCTGAAAGGAGTGAACATGGAGGAAAATAAACAGCAGAAAGAAATCAGAGAGATTACGGAAAAACTGGAGCAAGGGGTACAGGAATTATTTGAAAGCGAAAAATATCGTGAATTTTTAAAAACCATGTCAAAGTTCCATAATTATTCGCTGAACAATACATTGTTGATTGCAATGCAAAAACCGGATGCAACATTGGTAGCCGGTTATGCGGCATGGCAGAAAAACCACGAAAGACACGTGATGCGGGGGGAGAAAGGCATTCGTATCTTTGCACCAGCTCCTTATAAGGTAAAGCAGGAGAGGGACAAAATTGATCCGGCTACACAAAAGCCCGTGATGGATGAGCATAATCATCCGGTAAGGGAAGTGGTGGAGGTCAAAATACCGGCATATAAGGTAGTCAGCGTATTTGACATAAGCCAGACGGAAGGGAAAGAAATCCCCAGTCTTGGGGCAGAAGAACTGTTAGGGGATGTTGAGGATTATGTATATTTTTTTGATGCTCTGGAAAGAAGCTGTCCTGTTCCGATAGGATTTGAAACCATTGAGGGCGGTGCAAAGGGGTATTATCATCAGGCAGATAAAAGAATTGCACTGAATGAGGGAATGAGTGAAATACAGAATGTAAAAACGCTGATACATGAGATGGCACATCAAAAGCTCCATGCAGTAGAAAATATGGATAAGGATTTGAAATTATCAAGGAGTGCAAAAGAGGTGGAGGCGGAATCTATTGCGTATGTCATTTGCCAGCATTATGGCATTGATACGTCAGAGTACAGTTTCGGTTATGTGGCAGGATGGTCGGAAGGCAGGGATACCCCGGAACTGAAAGCGTCTTTAGACAGAATCCGCAAGGCCGCAAATGAAATGATAAATGAGATTGACAGCCATATAGCAGAAATCAATCTGGAATTACAGTCTGAACACAGTGAGCATAGAACTTGCTATCTGAAAATCAGCAGTAACATGGGTTCAGAATATGCAGTTGAAAGAATCGCTGGTACGCCGGAGCAAATAGAAGCGGCATTAAAAGAAATCAAAGAGGCTGGAAAAACGAAGCATCCCATAGAGAATATTGAGGAATTTTTAGAAAGCAGAGGCATACCGGTACTTCCGCTTGGCAGCAGTTCGGATGAAGAGCCTATCCGCTTAGTGCATCCTGAATATGAGTATGAGGCAGATAACAATGAGATTTACCGTGATGGTGCCGCACTTGGGCGGGAAATGCCACGGGAGGGAAAGGAAGGGCGTTATTCCGTAACAGAAACAAGTGATGCATTTGCACCGGGGGATGATTTTGCGGTATGGGATAATGAAAAAGAAGACTATGTAAAAGATGAAGATGGTACGGTGCAGACATTTCCGACACAAGAGGATGCAGAGCGTTTCTTAGTGCGGGGTATGGAAAAGCCGGAAAAAGAAGCTGCGATTTCTTTTTATGTGGCAGAGTGCATGGAACATACCAATTATGGCACGTGCCATGAAGGACTTACCCTGAAACGTGCTTTGGAAATCTATGAGAGAATACCGGCAGACAGAATGATGGCAGGAAAAGGCATTGGTTTCAATCTGCAGGACGGCAGTATTTATTCAGGGCGGCATCCACTGATGATACTGGGGGAAATACAGGATGAAGCGATCAATTACATTACTCATTACCGAAACAGTCCATTGGTTCAGGAGGCAATCAAAGAATGCAGGGAAGAGTTAAATGCCGGAAAGGGGGAAAGACGGTCTGAAATAGAGGCAGGTGCTTACCGTGTAGGGGAAGAACATTACTTATCCATGCAGCTTGCAACGGATGGGAGCTGGGATTATACCCTTTACGATAAAAATTTTAAGGAAATTGATGGCGGTCAGATAGGAGATGGCAGTATCAGTTTTGCAGATGCCAGAAATGATATTTTAAAATCATATGGCTTGATGCAGGAACATCTGCGAAGCATGAATCCGGAGGAGCTTGAAAACAAAGCAAGATTTCAAGAGGCAATGCGGTTACATGAGCAGGGGCTTGTAATGGATGATTATGTATTGCGTAGTGAGAAATCCATGCGAATTGAAGAAGCAATGGAAATGGCATTTGTGGATATGGAAGATTTTAGTACGGAACAAATGGATGTGATTTATGAGGCTGCTGACTTGGATGTACCATTGGGAAATTTATTAAACCCGGAACTGCCAGCGTATCAGATGCAGTTTGTTTTAGACAAGATGAAGGATGGATGTGATGTAACACAAATCCTGATTGGCGGGAAACAGATTTCTTTAGTGGAAAAGAGCATGACGCAAGAGGAACTGTCGGATATTGCAATACAGATAAATTATGCCTATATTCCGAAAATGTTATATACCCCGGAACAGTGGAAAGAAATAGAAAATGGTATGAAACATAAGCTGGATGTATCGGTCTATACAAATCCAGAATATACGGCAGGACAGATGAAGGAAATCCGTATAGGAATGGATAAGGGAATAGATGTTACGGCATTTGCCAGTCCTGAATTTTCAGACAAGCAGATGCGGGAAATCCGCAGGGGAATTGAGGCAGGTGTAGATGTCAGTACCTATGCAAAACCGGATATAGGTGCTGGGGATATGCGGAAAGCCTTTTTTGCGTTAAAAGATGGAACAAATGCTCTGGAAAATGAGGTTAAAACACCAGAACCGGACAAGGATAGCGGAATGTACCGTTATTACTCCACACAAAGACCTGTGATGCCCGGTACGTTTCCCGGAAAGCCTGTACAAATCCATAATTTTGACAATAGGGAGGATGTCGGTGGTCAGATGCAGGCATGGGGGTATCTGGAATATGCAGAACCTCTGACAGAAAAACAGATGTCAGATTATGAATTAAAGCCAGCTGCCAAAGAGGCGGCCGCAAAGGAGCAGCCGTCTTTTTCTATGCCCAAAAAAGAGGCAGGAAATGTATCTGGCAAGAAGACGTCTGTCATGGAAAATCTGCGTAAGAAACAGGCACAGATAGCAAATACAGATGTAACGAAAGCCAAAACACAGGAAAAGGAGGCAAGGGAATAATGGTACATATGACAGTGGAAGAAATCAATCTGGTAAAGGGCATGGATACACAGGAACATATGGAAATAGTGCAGGAACTTACACAGCTTACATATCATTGCGGGACTGATTTTACAGAGCTTGTAGAAAGCACTATCCGTAAGCTGGAACAGATGGGCGAAGATGAATTTATGGAACTTATGGAATATCCGGCAGAAATCTATGATGAGGAGGATGGGGCAGATGGAAGATAAGGTATTTGATGTGTATATCACAAATCTTGGAAAGTACAATGAAGGCTATCTGATGGGGGAATGGGTAGCGTTACCGACTACCAGAGAGGAACTGCAAAAGGTATATGACCGTATTGGAATCAACGAGGAATATGAGGAAATTTTTATTACGGACTATGATATTGAGCTTCATGGCGTGAGTGAAATTCTTGGAGAGTATGAAAACGTGGATAAGCTCAATTATCTTGCTGCTGTGATTGATGACCTTAACAGAAGCAGCCGTGAACAGTAGGAGGCAGTTTTGGAGTCTGGTCTTGGTCTTGGTCAGGATGGCATTGACGGTCTTATCAATCTTGCCTTTAATTTGGATAAGTACGATTTGATTAGCGGCATTGAGGATGAAGATGATTTGGGCAGGTATTACGCTGATTTAATGTATGGCAGTGAAATGGAAGGCATGGGTGGGCTTGCAAACTATATTGATTATGAGCGTTATGGAAGTGACTGCCAGCTCAATGATGGTGGAATGTTTACAAATGCAGGCTATATGAAAGATAACGGGCAAAGCTGGTATGAATATTTTGATGGGACATTAGAGGACATCCCGGATGAGTACCGTATCAGCGGTGGAAAGGAGCATAGCATGGAAAAAATAACAGTGATTGTGGTTGAGCCGGAAAAGAAACCGTATGTGAAAGAGATTGAGCATACATTGAAAAATTTACAGAATGAGGTGGGGGCAGTATTGAAGCAGTATATCCGT
>OFFR01001429.1_pt1 | contig 10267 bp, 8 predicted proteins | sample 1521421 | NCBI WGS metagenome assembly OFFR01 (sample SAMEA3504087, study PRJEB24116) | mouse gut metagenome | biome: mouse gut; feature: mouse-associated habitat; material: faeces | place: Denmark | collected 2011 | reverse complement strand
AAGAAAATCCAGCAGGAAGCCAACTATCAAGTAATTCCTCTGCCTCAAGAAATAATCGTCGATGAATCAGCACCCGGCTTCCTATTGTCAGACGCCACGGTAATCAGCTACCCGGCTGAAAACGACACTTTGCGCCGTAACGCCGAATTGCTCGCCGAATATCTCAAGACGCTTACCGGAAATACGCTGCAAATCACCGATCAGGCCCCCGAAAGCAACGTAATCAGACTTACCGACGGGCTTACCAACGAAAACACAGAAGCCTACAGACTCTCTGTCAATGAAAATGCAATAGACATCCAGGGCGCATCGGCAGCAGGTAATTTCTATGGCATACAGACTCTCCGCAAGTCCATACCTTCAGCAGCCAAACAAACGGTGATATTCCCGGCTGTAACCATAAACGACGCACCGAGATTCCCCTATAGAGGTGCCATGTTTGACACTTCACGTCATTTCTTCCCTGTGGATTCGGTAAAAGTATTCATCGATATGCTCGCACTCCATAACATCAACCGCTTCCATTGGCACTTGACCGGGATGGCGTCTTGAAATCAAAAAATATCCTCTGCTCACTGAAGTAGGCTCAAAACGTTCCGGCACATGCGTTGGCAAAGACTTCGAGTCTTCCGACAGCATACCCTACGGTGGATTCTACACACAGGACGAAGCTAAGGAGATAGTAAAATACGCAGCCGACCGTCACATAACCGTCATCCCCGAAATCGACCTCCCCGGACACATGCTTGCCGCTTTGACTGCTTACCCCGAATTAGGTTGCACCGGTGGTCCTTACGAAGTATGGCGCCGCTGGGGTGTGGCAGATGACGTACTTTGCGCCGGCAATGACACCACTATGGCATTCATCAACGACGTACTCACCGAGGTCACCGAGATATTCCCATCTGAATACATACACATCGGCGGTGACGAATGTCCTAAGGTACGTTGGGAAGCATGCCCCAAATGCCAGGCACGCATCAAAGCTCTCGGACTGAAATCCGACTCACACAGCACAGCTGAACAGAAACTACAAAGCTACGTAATGGAAAGTGCCGCAAAAGCACTCGCCGGACTTGGCAGAAAGATGATTGGATGGGATGAAATCATCGAAGGCGGATTATTCCCCGGTGCCACAGTAATGTCATGGCGAGGTGAAGAAGGCGCCCAGCAAGCCGCGCAACAAGGCCATGACGCGATACTCACCCCCACCAATTTCTGCTATTTCGACTATCTGCAATCTCAGGACACCGACCTGGAACCGTTCGGAATCGGAGGATATGTTCCTGTAAGCAAAGTTTACAGCCTTGAACCGGTAAGCCCGAACCTCACTCCTGAACAAGCCAAGCATATATTAGGCGCTCAAGCCAATCTTTGGACTGAATACATACCCAACCTAAGCCATGTTCAGTACATGGAACTTCCTCGCTTGGCAGCAATGAGCGAAGTACAGTGGACAGCTCCCGAAAAGAAAGACTTCAACGACTTCACCAAACGCCTGCCACGTATGATTGCTCAATACGATGCACAAGGCTACAATTACGCCAAGCACATATTCGACATCCAAGGCGGACTCGTTTCCGTTCCTGAGGAACATGTGATAAAGGCTGAATTCCGCACCATCGATGATGCTCCCATATATTATACTCTTGACGGAACCGAACCTACAGAAAAATCCACACTGTACAGCGAGCCGGTAGTACTTGACAAGACGTCAACCATCAAGGCTATTGCAATACGCCCCACAGGAGCGAGCCGCATGTTTGTCGACAGCGTATCTTTCCACAAGGCCGCGTCAAGCGAGGTGACTCTTGGCACAGAACCCCATTCACGCTACCGCACCACCGGCGGCAGCGTACTCACCGACGGACGTTTCGGCACATCAAGCTTCAACACAGGCGAATGGCTTGGATTTAACGGAACACCGCTTGTAGCCACCATTGACCTCGGCTCCGTACAGGAAATCTCTTCCGTAACAGTACGCACATTAATCGATACCCCAAACTGGATTTTCGATACCCGCGGTATAACCATCGAAGTATCCTCTGACGGAAAAGAATTCTCAAAAGTAGCCGAACGCAAATATCCACAAATGACCGGACACAAATCCGATATAATATCACACACCATAATGTTTGAGAAAGTATCGGCACAATACGTCAAGGTAACCGCCGAATGCGAAATGGACATTCCCCAGTGGCACGGTGCCGGCATAGGTAAAGTTGCATTCATCTTCGTTGATGAAATCGTAATAGACTAAACGATACCGTAAATAATATTCTCAGGCGGTGTTCCGAATTATTTGGAACACCGCTATTTTTTATCGGCATCCAACAATAACACTCACCATACGGAGCCACATAAATGGAGTGCCAAAAAAGACGATGGGATACGCTATATGGCATATCCCATCGAATGTATTTTCCCGGCACCCGCAGGTATCGGCATTAAAGTTCGGAATTACTGTCCGAGATACGGTTTGAGCAAACGGCTCTTCTGACCCTTCAGTCGGCGGATCGCCTTCTCCTTGATCTGACGCACACGTTCACGTGTAAGGTCAAACTTGGCTCCGATTTCCTCAAGAGTCATCTCTTGACAACCGATACCGAAGAACATCTTCAGAATCTCGCGCTCGCGTTCGTGAAGCTGGCGTAAAGCACGGTCCACTTCCTTTGATAGCGATTCCTGTGTAAGCGTGGAGTCTGCCATTGGCGAATCATCGTTGGTCAAAACGTCGAGCAGACTATTGTCCTCACCCTCTACGAAAGGTGCATCAACGGAAATGTGACGTCCTGATACCTTAAGTGTATCGGCGATTTTATCGACAGGCACATCCAGACGTTCAGCAAGCTCCTCTGCGGAGGGACGACGTTCATGATCCTGTTCGAATTTCGACAATGCCTTGCTGATTTTATTCAGCGAGCCCACCTGGTTCAACGGCAAGCGCACTATACGCGATTGCTCGGCAAGAGCCTGTAAAATAGATTGACGAATCCACCAAACCGCATAGGAGATAAATTTAAAGCCTCGAGTTTCGTCAAATTTCTGTGCCGCTTTTATCAAGCCGAGATTGCCTTCATTAATCAAGTCAGGTAAGCTTAACCCTTGGTTTTGGTACTGCTTGGCAACTGACACTACGAAGCGAAGATTGGCACGAGTGAGCTTGTCGAGTGCTCTCTGATCCCCTTGGCGAATACGCTGCGCCAGCTCTACCTCCTCCTCTACTGAGATGAGTTCTTCACGACCTATCTCCTGAAGATATTTGTCGAGCGACGCGCTTTCGCGGTTAGTGATTGATTTAGTGATTTTTAGTTGTCTCATCTTTTCTATGTGACATTAAGCGTGCGAAATTACTAAAAATATTTGACATTCCATGCACCTTAATCAGCCTTTTTGTTTACATGTTGATATAAAAACATATAAAAAACAAGCACGCCATGACTTTAGTCGCCGACGTGCCTGCTTTTTTAACTATCGCCAACGTTATTTATATCGTGCCCATCTGATAAGTTCTTTTATAGTAGGCTTCTTACCGTACATGAATATGCCCACCCTGTAAATCTTGGCGGCGAGCCACACGAGTAAGAAAAACGACAGGTACAATATTATCAATGACACTACAATCTCCCATGCCGGAATGCCGAATGGAATACGCGCCATCATAACCATGGGCGAAGTGAACGGAATCATTGATGTCCACACCGATAGTGAGGATGTCGGATCTGATGCAGCCGTCATACCGAACACCATGCCTATTATTATAGGGAATATCACTATAGACTGCAACTGACCGGCATCCTGAATATTATCCACAGCCGAACCTATAGCTGCATACACAGCCGAATAGAGCATGAATCCTCCTATCAGGAACAACAGCAACAATCCGAACATTTGCAATATGTAACCGACATTGCCCATCAATGACAACGCCTGAAGCAGCTCGACATCAGTGCTCAGCGACGAGACTTCGACCGTACCCGAATTCAATGCCGTCATATCAGCCGGTACCAAAGCCGGCAGCAGGAATGCCGACATGGAAGCTATCAGTACACCCCATATCACTATCTGCGTTACAGCCACCAGCCCTATTCCACAAATCTTGCCGAGCATGAGCTGAGTGGGCTTGACCGACGACACTATTATCTCCAATACGCGGTTGTTCTTTTCTTCAATAATACTTGTCATCACCATCTGCCCGTAAAGCAGCATGCACATATACAGAAGCAATGTCAGCACAATACCCAGCGAATAACTTAGTATGGTGGAGGCTTCCTGTTCACCCTGCTCCTTGTCATTGCGGAAACTTTGCAACGACACATCGCTATGCACAGCCGCCACTATCTTATCCAAGTCCGAGATATTGTAGCTTTCCAACCGCTTGGCTTCAATTATATCATTGACCTGTCCGGTGATAGCACCTTCAAGACTTATCGACGAAGCACTATTGGTGTACAACCGAAGTGTTTTTTGTCCCACGGTTATATCAGACGGAATTACAAGTACAGCGTCAACATCCTCACGTGCCAATGCTGAATCGAGACTTACAGGCGACACTGCAAATGATACCGTATTAGTATTTTCCAACTTGGGAGCTATGATTCCCGATTCGTCCACTACGAGTACATTCCGGTTGTCTCCTTCCGAGAACATGGCTATCAATGCCGGAACCGTCATGAGCGCGAGCATTATCACCGGCATGAGGAGAGTGGTGATTATAAAACTTTTCTTAGTGACGCGCTCCATAAACTCGCGCCGTATTATTATACCTATTTTCGATGTCATAATAAAATCTTTTTGATTGATTATTACCGTGCGTTAGAAGCTTCCACCGCTTTGATGAATATATCGTTCATTGACGCGAGAGCCTCGTTTATTGATGCAATCTCCACGGTATCATTGGCACAAGCTATTATATCGCGCAATGCAGTTCCTTCAGCAAGATGCATATCAAGACATAGTCTACCTGCCGTCCCGGGCACCAGAGAATATTCCTTGAGCATCGGTGAAAGAGCATTGGACAGTTTTGCAGCATCGCCGGTAAATGTGAGTGAATACCTACCGCGCGTAAACTCACGGCGTATCTCCTCCACATTGCCGGTCAGTATATTATGACCGGCATTTATAAGGGTGATATTATCACATATCTCCTCTACCGACGACATGTTGTGCGTACTGAATATCACGGTCGCCCCCTCATCTTTAAGACGCAATATCTCATCGCGCAACAGATTGGCGTTTATAGGGTCGAAGCCGGAAAACGGTTCGTCGAATATCAACAGCTTAGGACGGTGCAACACCGTGACTATGAATTGCACCTTCTGTGCCATACCTTTGGACAGCTCCTCAACCTTGCGGTTCCACCAATCGGATATACCGAACCGTTCGAACCACACCTTCAGTTCACGTATGGCATCGGCGCGGGACAATCCCTTCAGCCGGGCAAAGAATACAGCCTGCTCGCCCACCTTCATCTTTTTATAAAGCCCGCGTTCTTCAGGCAAATAACCTATATATGCTACATCGTCCTGCGTAAGCTGATGTCCGTCGAATATCACTTGCCCATTGTCAGGAGCCGTGATATGATTGATAATTCTTATAAGAGTTGTCTTACCCGCTCCGTTAGGACCGAGCAACCCGTAAACCGAACCTTGCGGCACGGTCAACGACACATCGTCGAGTGCCGCATGCGTCCCATAAGTCTTGGACACATTTTGCACCTGCAATAAATCCATAATCAATTTATGTTATTTGTTTTTTTACTGTTTACGCTCTTATCAGACGCGGAAAATCTGAAATAGTTACACCGCCGTCACATTTTTTTATTTCCATAAAAACGGTCAACTATTGCCGCCAATGCGCCATCGCCGGTCACATTGCAGGCTGTACCGAAACTATCCATGGATATGTACAGCGCTATCATCAGAGCATTTTGGGCATCGCTGAACCCGAGTATAGATGACAGCAATCCTAACGAAGCCATAATGGCTCCGCCCGGGATACCGGGGGCAGCTATAATAGTGACCCCAAGCATGGCTATGAAATGACAGAACATACCTCCGTCATAAGGCAATCCCTGCATAATCATCAGTGCGAGCGCACACGCCACTATCTTCAGCGTGCTGCCGGACATGTGTATGGTTGCGCACAACGGCACCACAAATCCGGCAACATCCTCACTCACGCCCATCCTCACTGCCTGCCGCAAAGTCACGGGAATAGTAGCCGCCGATGACTGTGTACCCAACGCCGTAAAATAAGCAGGCATCATCTCCCATAACATCTTGAACGGATTTTTTCGTGCAAAGCAAGCCGCCACACAATATTGGACAACTAATATCAACACATGCAACACAAAAATCACCACTATTATCTTGATAAACGCCATGAGAATAGTCGTCACTTGCCCAGCAACGGTCATGTTAAGGAATATTCCGAAGATATAGACCGGAAGCAACGGGATTATGGCTTTGTTGATAGTCATGGCTACTATTGAGCGGAATTCATTTATACCGCGACGCAATGCTGACCCTTTCACATAAGCCGCCCCTAAACCAAGCATAAACGCAAACACCAGTGCCGTCATCACAGGCATCAGCGCAGGAATATCCATAGAAAAGTATGGTGTGATTTCCACCGCAGCATCAGCAACCGCGGCAGGCATTGCTTCCGGTGAAATCATAGATGGGAACAACCATGCCCCGGTGAAATACGATGACACCCCCGCGATAAACGTAGCCGCATAAGCGAGTGCGGCGGTAAACAAAAGCATCCCCCCTGCCCGCTTGCCTAAATCAGCAATCGCAGGAGCAACGAATCCCACGATAATGAGTGGAATCAGGAATCCAAGAAATTGACCGAACACGGCATTGAACGTCGCACATATACGCGCCACCCACATCGGAGCCACATACCCGACACCTATTCCTACAGCAATACCTATTATAATACGTGGCAACAAGCCTATTTTCACCATTCCGTTCATGGATAAATCGTTCAATCAGTCGTTAATTTTCACAAAGATAATTATTTTTTCGCGCTACTGTAACTTTTTGGAAAGTTGCTACGTCTATATTTACAAACAGCATTATATACACCATTTATACCTACGATATGAATTTTAAATCTACCATCGGACTGCTCGCATTGAGCGCCACACTAATCAGTTCTGTTTCATGCCGACGCATCATATCTGCATTTGATGAGTATGAATGCAACTCCACCGGTCCAATCATCACCCGCACCACTACCCTTCCGGAGATATCAGGTCTTCGTTCCTCATCCGGCCTTCAGGTAACATACATACAGTGCGACACTGCATCGGTAACAGTATCAGCTCCTGACGATGTTATGGAACTCATAGAGACAATCGTTTCCGACAGCACCCTCTCATGCCAAAGTACAAAGAATCTTGGCAGCTGCGCCAAAAAGGTAACTATCGTAGTAAAATCACCCTTGATTACAAGGCTATCCGCATCGTCGGGGTCCACACTCAACATATCCGGAAAATACAACGCCGACGGCCGCGATATATCCGCTAAAGCGTCAAGCGGTGCGACTTTGGTCATTAATAGTGTTACAGCAGCCAATGGCATCACCACAAAATCATCAAGCGGGGCATCGATATTCATATCCGATATTTCGGCATCATCCATCACATCGGAGGCTTCAAGCGGCTCATCAACCGACCTCAACGGCAAGTGCGAAAATGTGGATCTTCATGCATCAAGCGGCGCGTCAGTTTCTGCATCATCTCTTGAATCAGCCACCGGTTCGGCAAGCGCATCAAGCGGCGGGTCAATAAGCTGTGACATAAAGAATCCGGTAGGAATAGGCTCAAGCTCCGGCGGTTCCGTACACAACCGTCGCTAATGCCCGATACATAACAAAAGCTTCAGCTTCATACTTAAAAGATAATTACAGACGACAGCAGGGGCCGGCAACTGATTGTGCCGGCCCCTGCCTATCTTTATGAACTACAGAGCCTGTGTTTATATCACGCCTTGACCCATCATGGCATTTGCCACTTTCATGAATCCGGCGATATTGGCGCCCTTCATATAGTTGAGGTAGCCATCGGGTTCAGTACCGTATTTGACACACTGTTCGTGGATGTCGCGCATAATCACATGCAATTTTGCATCAACCTCGTCGGCGCTCCACTGCAGGTGCATTGCATTCTGGCTCATCTCCAAACCTGATGTTGCCACACCGCCTGCATTCACAGCCTTACCGGGAGCATAAGTCACACGGCTGTTGATGAACGTATCGATAGCCTCGGGGGTACATCCCATATTAGATACTTCAGCGACCATGAGCACACCGTTGTCCACCAACTGCTTGGCATCGTCACCGTTAAGCTCATTTTGGGTAGCGCAAGGCAATGCTATATCCACTTTCTGTTCCCACGGTTTCTTGCCGGCGAAGAATTTTGCTTCAGGATATTTTTCGGCATAGGGAGCCACGATATCATCACCTGTAGCACGGAGATAAAGCATATAGTCAATCTTGTCACCGGATATACCTTCGGGATCGTAGATATATCCGTCAGGACCGGAGATAGTCACCACTTTCGCACCAAGTTCGGTAGCCTTGAGGGCTGCGCCCCATGCCACATTACCGAATCCGGAGATAGCCACAGTTTTGCCCTTGATATCATCATTCTTGGCAGCGAGCATGCTTTGAACAAAGTAGAGTGCACCGAATCCGGTAGCCTCGGGACGTATGCGCGATCCACCGAACGACATTGCCTTACCGGTCATTGAGCCATCGCATTCGTTGCATAATTTCTTATACATGCCGTACATGTATCCTACCTCACGGCCGCCAACACCTATATCGCCGGCGGGAACGTCACGGTCAGGACCTATGTTTTTCCACAACTCAAGCATGAATGCCTGGCAGAAACGCATGATTTCAGCATCGCTCTTGCCACGGGGAGAGAAATCGCTACCACCTTTGGCACCCCCCATCGGGAGTGTGGTCAACGCATTCTTGAAGGTTTGTTCAAATCCGAGGAATTTGAGGATGGAGAGGTTTACCGATGCATGGAAACGTATGCCACCCTTGTACGGGCCAATGGCATTATTGAACTGCACGCGGTAACCGGTATTGACCTGTACCTCGCCCTTGTCGTCTACCCACGTCACACGGAACGTGAAGATACGATCGGGCTCGACGATACGCTCGACGATCTTGGCCTTCTCGAATTCGGGGTGCTGGTTGTAGACCTCCTCGATCGACTCCAATACCTCCTGCACTGCCTGCAAGTACTCGCTTTCGCCCGGATGCTTACGTTCGAGCTCAGCCATTAAGTTTTTAACGTTCATAGTTTATAAAATTTTAGTTTTAAGGTTTTCGTTTGCCTACACAAATATAGCAATAAAGATTATAAATCGTAACGGAAATCCGAAATTTTTCTTACGGATTCACATATTTATTCTCTGTCGCACCCGCGATCGTTATACGAACGGGATGGGTACGACCTCGGCGCGAAGCTCGCGGCCGCGTACCGAAACTCCTATCGGCGTGCCTGCGGCGGCGTATGCGCTCTCGACGTAGCCCATGCCGATGCCGACTTTCAACATCGGCGACATGGTGCCCGAGGTAACGTGCCCGATCTTGCGTCCCTTGCCGTCGGTCAGCTCGTACTCGTGGCGGGGCACGCCGCGGTCGAGCAGCTTGAAGCCGACGAGCTTGCGCTCGACACCCTCCTTCTTCTGGCGCTCCATAAGCTCGCGGTCGATGAAAGGCTTGTCTGCGGCGAACTTCGTGATCCAGCCCAGTCCGGCCTCGATAGGCGATGTCGTGTCGTCTATGTCGTTGCCGTAGAGGCAGAATCCCTTTTCCAGACGCAGCGTGTCGCGTGCGCCCAGGCCGATGTTCTTCAAGCCGTAGGGCTCGCCGGCCTTCCACAGCGCCTCCCAGATGCGGTCGGCATCCTCGTTATACATATATATCTCGCAGCCGCCCGAGCCGGTATAGCCCGTGGTCGAGAGTATCACGTCGCAGCCTGCCACCTTGGTAAGTTTGAAAGTGTAGTACTCCATGTCCTCGATCGGTTCGGGGCACATCTGCTGTACGATCTTCATGGCAAGAGGTCCCTGCACGGCCAGCTGGGCGGTCTTCGAAGAGCCGTTCTCCAACTCCTCGCCCTCGCGCAGGCCGAACGCCTCGCCCTCGCGGCATATATGCTCCCAGTCTTTGGCCTCGTTGGCAGCGTTGACGCACAGCATGTACTTCTCCTCCGTGAAGCGGTATACGAGCACGT
>OFFR01001428.1_pt1 | contig 10275 bp, 8 predicted proteins | sample 1521421 | NCBI WGS metagenome assembly OFFR01 (sample SAMEA3504087, study PRJEB24116) | mouse gut metagenome | biome: mouse gut; feature: mouse-associated habitat; material: faeces | place: Denmark | collected 2011 | reverse complement strand
AAGCGGATAGCTATAATAAATTTCGGGAAGACGTGTTTGGGGTGGAACAGCCATATCGGAATCATTTAATGCAAGGGACGTCAGAAAATCCGTTGTTTCAAAAATTTATGGGCGTGAAATATTTTTTAGAGCAAAAAGCAGGCCAAAAAGCGTATGACGTACATATTCAGGAACAAGCTGCTCCGGTTCTTTATGCGACAGATCAGTTGATTTCGCAAAAGGCATATGAAAGTCTTTCTTTTCCCTATAACCAGACTGCCCTTATGCAGTTTGCAGTGGCAAATGACGGGACGGATTTCACGGAACAAGGAAAAAAGAAGGAACTGTATCAAGTGAATCAGGCAGACGTCTCCGTTTCGGAAAGCAAAGGGATTACGAAAGTGGAAAACGGTTATCACATTCAGGCAAAAAGCGAGGTGGAAGCAAATCTAATTGTTTTAGAAGATGAGGAGTTTACAGGAGGGGAGCGCCTGCTGTTTGCGCAGTTTGATGTGGAGAATAAAAAGGAAACGCATGATGTTTTTGTGGATTTGGCAGGGGAGCGCAATAAGTTGAGCGCAAAAGATCATATTTATTATAATGGGAATACGTCGTTTACCTATGCAGTCAGACTGGCGGAGGGAGAGAGCAGGGTGAAGCTTTCATTTAGCGCGGGGGATTATGTGATTTCTAATTTGAAGTGTTTTATCGGGAGTGGGGAAATATTGCAGGAGGACAGCTTGTATCAGTCAGAATTTCAGCCGGATTTTGTCAAGACGAAAGGGAACCGGATTAGCGGGAAACTTTCCGTGAAAAATGACGGCTGTCTGGTTACGTCGATTCCTTATGACAGCGGGTTTGAAATTTGGATAGACGGCGTGTGTGTAAAACCACAAAAGATAAACATGGCGTTTTTAGGAGCCGCAATTACGAAAGGGGAACACAGGGTTGAAATTATTTACCATGCGGCAGGAGTTACGATGGGAAAATTAATTTCGTGCGCTGGACTTTTGATGTGGGGGTTTTTGCTGGCAATGGACCGGCGGCGGAATGGAGCGGGCAGTTTCTGCTAGTCTGCCCGTTCCTTATGCAATATCCTTTTTGGGATACCAATAGTAAGCCGTTAAAATTCCGGCAAGAGCCAGAATCACGCCAACGGTAAAATACGGTCCGTCGATCCTGCCTTCTGTGACGATAAACGTTCCTTCCGTATAGCTAAAAGGCGTGACGTATTTCAAAAAATCCATCTTGTCTAACAGATTGGAGATGATATTTAAAAAATAAAAAACCGCCGCCAGCCCAAGCCCCATTCCAAGCCCGCCTTTGCTTAAAAAAGCGGAGACGCCAAAACAGATAGATGCAATTTCAATCTGAAGAAACAAATAGGCAAAACACAAAAGGGCAAGCGTCCCGTAATCGGGCGTTTCCTGAATAAATGCGATTCCCGCCATTGTGACAATGCTGACAACTCCGTTTAGGATTAAAATCTGCGTGAGTATGGCGGCAAATTTCTGCAATACGGCATTTTGGCGGCGGATTGGATGCGTAAGCAGAAATTCAGCCGTTTGTTCTTTTTCTTCTTTTGCAAGAGAAGAAATGCCGAGCAAGGCGGCAAAAAAAGCTCCTCCAAGCCCAAGGATATTTCCGCATTCCACACAAAAGAATCCGATAAATTCCCCAAAATTGAGTTGATCCATTCCAAATGCCGCTGAAAATGCGCCCATATCAGCAAACATTCCGCTAATATCCGTCATCTGCTGTTTCATTTCCGGATATACTAGAATGCAGATAAGAAGCATTCCGGAAATAATTGCAGACCAAATCCACAACATATGTTTCCCACAGGAAAGTTCATGCCGAAATAATACCATTTAAAAAACCTCCTTTTTCTGCCGGTCATTCATAATAATGTATGAAAATTTCTTCTAGATCCGGTTCCGTAATCGAAATATCCGTGATAGGAAGCGGAGCCAAAAATGATAGAAGCGTTTTTAAGTTTCCGCTATACAAAAAACGTATGCCCTCACTGTCAGTCTGCATATCTTTGATCCCGCAAAGTTGATTTGAAAGTTCCGTCACTCCTCGCAAAACGACGCGTTTTGCCTGTGTATGCCCAAGATGGTCCATTTGGTCGGAAACGAGTAGTTTGCCTTCGCGGATCACGGCTGCATGTTTGCAATATTTCTGCACTTCCGACAACGCATGTGAAGATAAAAAAATGGTAGAGCCCTGTTTATTGCGTTCCTGTAAGATCTTATAAAATTCCCTCTGGATCAGCGGGTCTAAGCCATTCGTTGGTTCATCTAAGATACAAAGCCGCGGCATATGCTGCAGCGCGCATACAATCGAAACTTTTTTGCGGTTGCCAAGAGACAGTTCACATATTTTTTTGTTCCGGTCAAGAAGAAGCCTTTCACAAAGGCGGTTTGATTCCGCAGCGCAGTCTTTTTTCCTGAAATCCGCGGAAAGCTTGATTAGGTCTTTTACTTTCATATTGTTGTAAAAAGCAGATTCGGACGGCATATAGCCGGTTTCGGAAAGGATTTCTTTTGGATGCGTTAAAATGTCCTTGCCCATAATTTTGGCGCTTCCTTTTGTCGGGGAAATCAGTCCCAGTAAAATACGGATTGCCGTACTTTTACCTGCCCCGTTCGGACCGATAAATCCGAAAAAATCCCCTTCTTGGACGGTTAGATTCATGTCAAGAATCCCTCTTGCTTTTCCATAGTATTTTGTCAGGCCTTTCGTCTCAATTATATTCATTCCAGTTATGCTTCCTTTCACAGAACAATCCTTGCTTGTTAGTTTCTATTGTACTATAATTTCTATTTTATTTGAAGAGGAAAAAGTTTTTTTCATTTTTATCTGGCAGATGTAGTTTATAACAAAAAATAATCTGTTGGTGACATCGGTCTAATTTGTTCTATCCCGAGTGACGAAATCTAATTTAGAAAAAAGTTGGAAAAGACAAAGCGGCAGGAAGTTTTTGTACTGGAAATGGAGGGATAGCATATGGGCGTTGTTTGTATCCACGATACATTAAATGCAAACCACACCGCGGTTTATGCGAAGACAGAAAATAAGGAGAATAAGAAGCGGGACAGTGTGGTAGAGGAGTTTAAACGGAAACATCCAAAAGAGGCTTCGCATGTAGACAAACAAGTCCGCGCGGGCAGGGCAGTCAGATTAAAAAACAATGCCCAGAATGTTTCTACGCAAAATATGACTTTGGCAGAGTATAAGAAGTATTTTTACTCTCTTTTGGATACGATTCCCTATGATCCGACGAGAGTGAATGACACGACAGTTCTTGACATTACGGAGGAAGGCTTTGAGCAGATGAAATGTGATCCGGATTATGAAGCATGGGTTTTGGGTTATTTTGTGGAAGACAGAGCTGTGCATAATCCTTTTTTTGGCTTAAACGGGCAGAGTGGAATGTTTATCCGTGAGCATTTTGGCGCATCGATTGAAGAACATCATGGAGAAGGTTACAGTAAATCCAAGATGAGTGGGAAAACAGAAAAAAACGATGAGGAGTCATGGTGGACAAAGCGGCGGAAACGTCAAAAAGCCTTAATGAAACAAAACGAAATCAAAGCCAGAAAAGAAGCTTGCGCAAAAAGTGAAGCGATTCAAAGGGAGTACGTCCGCCAGCTCTATGAGAGCAGGCAGCGGCTGCACAGTTTTCTTGTTTCGGATTCACAGGAAATGCCGCTATTGAGGAAAAAAGAAAATCCTTCTTCTGCGGCGGCGGCAGTGACATATGACAGCCTCATGGATTTAATGAATGTAAAATTAAGCGGATTGTAAGAGAAACAAAGATGCCGGACAGGAAACAAAAATTTTGTTCCCTGTCCGGCATTTTTGTAATAACTGCTTTTCTATATGGATAAAATCAGTTATAATAATATAGGAAAATATGCAGCGCTATATTTGGGAGGACAGTATGGGAAAAGAAGATTATAGTAAAGCATTTAAGTTAGGAAAGAAGGATTATCAGGCGAGAATGCTTCGCGGGGTGAAGCCTACTCTGCTTGTATTAGACGATATTTTGCCAGAAAAAGGATCTTACTCTGAATCACAGCTTGGTTTGACGCAAATCCCGATTGATCAGATTGCAGGCACGAAAACTTTTGCGCGGAGCAGTTCGTTTGCAGGGAACTTTATGCCGATTTTAAGGGAGAGCACAGAGTTTGCCGTGAAATGGGCGGAGCTTAGTTCAAGCCATTTGAATGAGGGGATACGCGATCCGGTGAAAGCCTATGAATATATGAATCAATTTTACATAGAAGAAGGCAATAAACGCGTCAGCGTGATGAAATATTTTGGCGCGGTTTCTATCCTTGGGTATGTGACGCGCATTATTCCAAAACGCGCGGAGGACAGGGAGAACAAAATATATTATGAGTTTATGGACTTTTATCAGTTGGCTCCAATTAATTATATCTGGTTTTCCAAGGAAGGCAGCTTTGCCAAACTGCAAAAAGCCGTCGGTAAAGAGCCGGGGGAGGTTTGGTCAGAAGAAGAATTGCTCCGGTTTAGTTCCGTTTATTCGAGGTTTGCCGCGGAATATCAGGCAAAGGGCGGCGGCAAGTTAAACATTACAGTCGGAGATGCATTTTTATCTTTGATTACCTTGTACGGCTATCAGGAAATTGATGAAAAGACGACAAGCGAAATTCAGGAATTAGTGACGAAAAGCTGGGAAGAATTTGTCCTTTTGGCGGAAGATGCGGTAGTGGATTTAAAAATGAAGCCGAACCAGAAAAAGAAATCGCTGCTTGAGATTCTGCATCCTTCTGCTCCGCGGCATTTAAAAATAGCATTTATCTATGAAAAGACGGCGGGGACTTCCGCATGGACGTATGCGCATGAATTAGGCAGGCTTCATTTAGAACAGACGTTTCCGGAAGTGATTGAGACGATTTTTTACGAAAATGGCACATTGGAGCAGATTGACTCTTTGCTGGAAGCCGCCATTGCCGAGGGGTGCAACCTGATATTTACGACAACGCCGCCATTTGCGCAGGCGAGCGTAAAAGCGGCGATTGCAAATCCGAAAATACAGATTCTAAATTGCTCGTTAAATACGTCCCACCGCTATATCCGGACATATTATGCAAGGATGCATGAAGCGAAGTTTTTAATGGGGGCGATTGCCGCGGCAATGGCGGAGAACAGCCGTCTGACGTATATCGCGGACTATCCGATTTACGGTTCGATTGCCAATATTAACGCATTTGCGCTGGGCGCGAAAATGATAAATCCACGCGCGAAAGTATTTTTGGAATGGTCGACGAAAAAAGAAATTGACATAGAGGAAAAAATTAGAAAAAGGGGATCTTCCTGCGTTTCCGGAAGGGATATGGTGATTCCGGAAGAAGCGTCCCGTTTCTTTGGGATTTACCATATAGATGAATGGCATCCGAGAAACTTAGCGATGCCGATCTGGCACTGGGGAAAGTTTTATGAGCAGTTAATTCGGACGATTATGGAAGGGACATGGAAATATGACGACGATCCTTCCGTAAAAAAAGCGATCAATTACTGGTGGGGAATGTCGGAAGGCGTTGTCGACGTTATCTGTTCGAAATATCTGCCGAATGGGACAAAGCGTTTGGTGGATCTGTTAAAAACTACAATTTGTTCGGAAACGTTTAATCCTTTTTCTGGGATCTTATATTCCCAGACCGGCGTTGTTTCAGATGATCCGGACGGCAGTCTGACGCCTGAGGAAATTATGACGATGGACTGGCTTGCTGATAATATCATTGGCAGGATACCTGCAAAAGAAGAATTAAAGGAGCAGGCAGAGCCTGTGATTGACCAGCAGGGGGTAAAAAAAGAGGAAGGTTAATAAACTTATGAAAATACTGGCGGTTTCAGATGTGGAGTCAAAGTATCTCTGGGAATATTTTGATAAGAGTAAGCTAAAAGATGTGGACTTAATTATTTCCTGTGGGGATTTAGATCCGTATTATCTTTCTTTTTTAGTTACGATGACGACGGCTCCCGTTTTATATGTCCATGGCAACCATGACGGGCGTTATCAGAGTATCCCGCCAGAGGGATGCACTTGTATAGACGGACGGATTTATGACTATCAGGGGATACGGATTCTGGGTCTTGGCGGGTCTATGCGGTATAGTGAAGGGACGCATCAGTATACGGAATGGCAGATGCGCCAGAGGGCGGCGAAATTGCGGTTTAGACTCTTTCAAAAACGGGGGTTTGACATACTTGTGACACACTCTCCCGCATATCAGTTGAATGACGGGAGGGATTTGCCGCATCAGGGTTTTCAGGTGTTTAGGACTTTAATGGAGAAGTACAAACCGAAGTTTTTTTTGCATGGGCATGTGCATATGACGTACAGCAGACAGCAGAAACGGTATGATAAGTATCAGGAAACGCATGTGATCAATGCGTTTGAAAGATGTGTGTTTGAGTATGACGCGAAAGAGCCAAAGGAAACGATTTGGGCGCCGTGAGGGAAGCGAAATCATCTTCCAAACAGACCCGCTTTTGCTCAGATAAGCTCGCAGCGGTTCTAAGTTCGTAAAAAACCTCACTAAGAACCGGCGGCTTATAATGGTCTGTGTGGAAGATGGTTTCGCTTCTATCTTGGGGGTTGGGGGACGGAAGGAAGTTTGGTCAGGTTTTTGTATTTTATTACGTCTTTTATTAATAACTTGTTTTGGGCTTTTATAAATGATTCAATAAAATCATAGTCTATTTTTTGGGGCGAAGATATGGGCAGTTCTATTTCAACATTGTTTAGGGCGTCCTCGTTAAAGGAAGTCTGTCCCCATGAAAAATTACGGAAAGATTTTTTCATTGCAGTTAGTAAGTAACAGGCTAGTTCTTGTGTCAGGGGGCGTTCTTTGAAGGACATAATTTTTATTTTATCTCCAGTGAAATATGGTTTTTCCTGATAAAATATTGTCGCAGTGTCTTGCCCAAATGATATGGTTGGCGCTTGGTTTAAATAGGATATATCTTGGTTAATGTATCCTCTTATGCCATTATTAGCGCTGCTGCGCGCAACATATGGGTATGATCCATTAAATTTTATGGAATTAGCGTTGAATTTTTTTTTGGAACTCTCGATGTGGAATAAACCGTTTTTTCCGCCAATTTTAAAAGGCTGGTATTTTATTTCGGAATTTAAAAATTTATTTAGCGCTGTTTTTTCGTTTAAGGATAATTCGCTGTCATTCAGCCCGCTGGTTTGAAAGAAGGAGTTGAGTGTGATCATACATTCATTTTCAAGTTCTTTTATATAGTTTTCCATATATTTATAGTTTACATGGTTATTTTCATCAATAGGAAGGACTATTTGCGTATTTTTTAAGGCAATTTTGGTTGCTTTTTTATTATAGGAGAATTTGTTTGCAATCGCTTTTTTTATGCTTGCCATTAAATACAGCGCTGTTTTTTCGTTTAGAAATTCTGACTGCAAAACGCTTGTTGCGCCGTGTCCGTCTTTCAGATAAAATGGAGTCTCAAGATAGACAATATTTTGGTTGTTTGAATGTATCAGTATAGTTGGTTTGCCGCTTGGGTTATTTAATGCTTTTTCTGTAAGTGAGAGATAGGAAATAATGCCGTTGTTTAAAGTGGCTTGTCCGTAAAAAGGATACGTTGCAGCGCTTTCTACCGTTAATTCTGGGATCTTGAGCGGGTCGATTTCATGTTGCGGCTGCCAGTTCAGTACATTTATAAGTTTAAATTTATCGAATTTAACCATCAATGTCACCTCTTAAAATTGCTGATATTTTCCAGCCCAGATATTCTTTTATCGTATTTCTGAAGTCATCTTCTGTCGGAGTGATATTCAGCTTGATATGCTGGGTAAATGTCCAATCGTCGCCAAGAAGGCTGATTGTATCTTCTATATATTCATTTTCAGTAAAGTAATGGAGATATGATTTTCCATATAATACTAAATTCACAATTTCTTCATAACGTTCGATCGCGTTGTCCGTATTTTTTAAATTTGTATCTTGGCTTGATTTTTTTCTGTTTTGCCTTGTATATCCATCATTAGAAAAGTCTATAAATTTTACGATTTGTTTTTCATTGTGCGGCAAACCAACTTCAAAAACATAGATTGCGGTCTGCACTCCGGCTTTTCCCTTAAAAATATCAGCCATATGGATGCTTGCGAGAAGCGTATTGTTTTCCAGTATGTCTTTTGTATATGGCAGTCCATTGCCGCTTCCGGCATTCTCTTGAATCAGGATTGCGGCTTTTCCGTTTTTCATTTTTGAAAGAGCTTTTTTTACGAAAATAAAGCCTTTTCCGGGAGCAGAGTAGGGCGGGTTGAGTAAAAATACATTTGCAAGGAAGTCTTTGCCATTCAATTCGCCCTGTTCATATTTCCCGTCGTATTCTGTCAAACTGTCTTTATGAAGAATGTTTGAGGAACCGTCACCCATTAGAATCATATTTAACACAGCCAATAAATAGATGTCGGAGCGTTTTTCAATTCCTAATAGCTGTTTGTATTTAATGTCTGCAATTTTATAGGTTAATTCCTTGGGGCTGTGTATACGGTCTTGGGCGTCTTTTATCATTAATTTCATAGAAGATATAAGAAATCCTGCAGAACCGGCGGCATAGTCCCATACATAGCTGTCTTTATTTACCTGAGCTAGTTTTGCCATTAATTCTGTTACATAACGGGGAGTCAGAACTACATCATTTTTATCACTGTCAGGAATATCGACCCACGCATTTAGCGTATTGAATAGTTTGCCAGTAAAATCTAGGTGTTTTGCAGAAGTGAATATTGGCATAACATCATTTTTTACGAGTGTATAGACGCTTTTTAATTTACTTTCCCCATGATTTGGCTTCCATAAATCGGAGTATATAAAAACCCGTGATAAATCATTTATTATCATTTCTTTTTTTTCGCGGGGAAGGCTTTTTTCTTCCAAAAAAGAATCAATTTTGTTGATTAATACTCTGCCATCGTTGGTTTTTGCCCCTGTTTCACTTTTTAATTCTGCGATTTCCAAAGGGGCGATTTTACCTTCTACGCCAAGTCCCGCCATAATCATTCCTGTCACAAGTTCAACGCGAGAACCAACAGAGATTTTCAGGTTATCCTGCATTGTTTGGTTTAATTTTTTTAATTTTATCTCAATTTGGTTTTCATATTCTCTGGCTTTCGATTCAATTTCTTCTTCCGTTAAGCCTGCCTTGTCGATTTCTTCTATAAATGCGGTTTGGTTTTTCTTTAGCAAAAAAGATAAATCGCTATAATTGCCAATTTTCTTTGGAATGCAGAAATTTTCGAATGAAATGTAATAGACGGCAATTTCAGTTGTCAACATGTCGCTTTCATCATAGTAGCCATTTATGCCAACTGCAACGGCTTCTTTATAACTAATGCTATGTTCTACGATAGCGTTTGCATAGTGGACAGCTCCATTCACGGCATATTTATTTACGTTTGTGAAATTTTCGGAACCGTCTTTTTTCTTATTGTCTACTTTGCCGTCAGCGGTTAATTTTATAAAGTTTCCTTTTTTTCCTTTGACTTCAATCATTACAGGGATTCTTCTCATTTGTTTTGTTTCTAAAAATATTTTAATGTCTGGGATATTTGCGCCGAAACCGCCGTTTTTGGACGGGGCTTTTTTTAAGGCATTTTCGATTTCAGAATTTATCGGTTCGGTTTTTAAATAATACTTTTCGCCTGCAAGCTGTTTTTTTGCTAAATCTTGAATTTGTTCTTCAATGCTTCTTACAGATTTCTCTGGCATAGTTTTCCTCCAAGTGTTTTTTCGCTTTTTTGCCTTTTATGGTAAAACAGTAAAATATAAGTAAAGTATATTACATATTTGGGAGAATAACAATGGGATTGACTTTTCACATATGCAAAGTATATACTTGAAAAAAACATTAGGAGGAATGTGAAACGATGAAAGAGTTAAAACCAATGAAAGAAGGAAAAGTGCGCGAAGTATATGACACAGGGGACAGCATTGTGATGGTTGCCACTGACAGAATATCTGCGTTTGACCGTATATTAAAAAATGAAATTACAAAAAAGGGCGCGATTTTAACGAAAATGTCGAAATTTATGACAATAAGCTATATAATCGAACAAAAGTTTCCCTCAATCGCGGTATTTCATTCAATGTCACATCATATATTATTTCAGCATCTATATCAAAATAACCATGTGCTATATGGTCACGTATGCCTTTTATATTTCGCCAAGGTATTTCTGGAGAGTTATCATTAACAATGATTCGGTAAAAATTACCGAAGTAGTTG
>OFFR01001424.1_pt1 | contig 10304 bp, 9 predicted proteins | sample 1521421 | NCBI WGS metagenome assembly OFFR01 (sample SAMEA3504087, study PRJEB24116) | mouse gut metagenome | biome: mouse gut; feature: mouse-associated habitat; material: faeces | place: Denmark | collected 2011 | reverse complement strand
CACAAATTCAATCAACGTACCATCCAGGTACGCCTCATAAATTTGTGCACATCTGGCAAAAAATCTTCTCGCAAAATCAGGCACAAAGAGAATCCGAGAGTACATATCGTTTATTTTTTACTGTCATCGCCATTCACATTCATATTATTTAAGAGAAAGCACAGCGGGGAACCGCACATGCGATCCCCCGTAAGCGGCGCTATTGCACCGCAATATTCTTTGTCTACTTCCTGCCGCAGCACTGCTTGTACTTCTTACCGCTTCCGCAAGGACATGGATCATTGGGATATACTTTCGCCTTGTCCCGTTTCTTTGGACCTTTCTGCAAGCTCTCGTCACGATTCGTCCCGGTTACTTTTGCCACCTGTTCACGTTCCACTTTCTGCTCTATGCGCACATGGAACAAAAGGCGCATCGTCTCTTCCTGGATGTTGGCAATCATGCCGTCAAACATGTCATATCCGCTCATCTTGTATTCCACCAGCGGGTCACGCTGACCATACGCCTGCAGACCGATCCCCTGGCGAAGCTGATCCATATCATCGATATGATCCATCCATTTGCGGTCAATCACTTTTAGCAATACCACGCGCTCTAGCTCACGGACTGCCTCCGGTTCTGGAAATTCTGCTTCTTTCATCTCATATAGTTTCACAGCCTGTTCTTTTAAACGGTGTTTCAGCTCATTGGAACGAATGCCTTTGACATCCTCTGGCATCACAGGCTTTAATGGAATAATTGGCAATAAGAGCTGGTTCAATTCATTCAAATCCCACTCTTCACTCTCTTGGTCGTTGGAGATGCAAGTATCCACCGTATTCTCCACCCGGTCTGTAATCATCTTATAGATCACGTCCCGCATGCTCTCGCCATCCAATACGCGGCGGCGTTCTGCATAGATAATTTCCCTCTGCTCATTCATTACCTGGTCATATTCCAGCAAATTCTTACGAATGCCAAAGTTATTGCTCTCAATTTTCATCTGCGCTTTCTCTATGGCGTTGGTAAGCATCTTATGTTGGATCTGCTCATTCTCGGGCACTCCCAGGGTATTAAACATGCTCATCAGCTTTTCAGAGCCAAACAAGCGCATCAAGTCGTCTTCCAGGGAAATAAAGAATTGGGATTCACCTGGATCTCCTTGTCGCCCAGAACGTCCACGGAGCTGATTGTCGATACGCCTCGACTCATGACGCTCCGTGCCAATGATCTTAAGCCCGCCTGCTTCCTTGGAAGCTTCGTCCAATTTAATATCCGTACCACGGCCCGCCATATTCGTAGCAATGGTAACTGCGCCATGCACTCCCGCCTCGGCCACGATCTCCGCCTCAATCTCATGGAACTTTGCATTCAGCACTTTATGCTGAATGCCGCGCCGCTTGAGCATCTCGCTGAGTAATTCAGACGTCTCAATGGTAATCGTTCCCACAAGCACAGGTTGTCCCTTTTGATGCGCTTTTTCAATTTCGTCGACGACAGCGTGGAATTTTTCTTTCTTAGTTTTATAAACCGCATCCTGCAAATCTTCACGCAGCACAGGCTTGTTGGTAGGGATTTCAATTACGTCCATGCCATAAATATCACGGAATTCCTTCTCCTCTGTCAACGCCGTACCTGTCATGCCGGATTTTTTCTGATACTTATTAAAGAAATTCTGGAAAGTTATCGTGGCAAGCGTTTTGCTCTCCCGCTTTACCTTCACATGCTCTTTTGCCTCGATCGCCTGATGCAGGCCGTCAGAATAACGGCGCCCTGGCATAATACGTCCAGTAAATTCATCTACGATGACGACTTTCTCATCTTGTACCACATAATCCTGGTCACGAAACATCAAATTATGAGCGCGAAGAGCCAAAATCACATTATGTTGAATTTCGAGATTTTCTGCATCTGCAAGATTCTCAATATGGAAGAAATTCTCAACCTTCTTGACGCCTTCTGCAGTAAGATTTACTACTTTATCCTTTTCATTGACAATAAAGTCTCCTGTCTCCTGCTGCTCTACGCCCATGATCGCATCTATTTTGCTGAATTCCGGCAAATCCTCGCCCCGGACCAGCTTCCTTGCCAGAACATCACAAGCCTCATACAAACTGGTAGACTTTCCGCTTTGCCCTGAAATAATCAAAGGCGTACGCGCCTCGTCAATCAGCACGGAGTCCACCTCGTCAATAATCGCATAACACAAATCTCTTTGCACAAGCTGCTCTTTATAAATGACCATGTTGTCACGCAGATAATCAAAGCCAAGCTCGTTATTGGTGACATAGGTGATATCGCAATTATAGGCTTCCCGCCGTTCATCATTATCCATGGAATTGAGCACGACGCCTACTGTCAAACCTAAAAATTCATGAACCTTTCCCATCCATTCCGCATCTCGGTTCGCCAAGTAATCGTTTACTGTGACAATATGAACTCCTTTTCCCTCTAACGCATTCAGATACGCAGGAAGGGTGGAAACCAGGGTCTTTCCTTCACCTGTCTTCATTTCCGCAATACGTCCCTGATGCAGGATCACGCCTCCAATCAGCTGTACTGGGTAATGCTCCATTCCAAGAGTTCTTCTTGCGGCTTCACGAACCGCCGCATAGGCTTCGGGAAGAATCTGATCCAAGGTCTCCCCATTCTCTAGCCTGCTTTTAAACTCTTTCGTCTTGTCTTTTAACTGCTCATCTTCCAGTTCCATCATTGACGGACGATATGATTCGATTTTCTCCACAATCGGATATACTCTCTTCAGTTCCCGCTCGCTATGCGTGCCGAACAATTTACTCACAATACTCATATACAATGCTCCTATTATTTTCCGGGCAAAATTGCCCCACTTTTTCCGCTTTGCGGACAACTTCTTATATTGTATCACTTTCCTACTTCATTAACAATACTTAATAGCGTGAACGAATTATGAATTTTCTATGAAATCCTCTTCTACGTCAGATATTTTCATGATATAATGTCTTAAAAGTCAAGTACCCAAAATAAGACGGCACTGCTTTTACTGCCAATCAGAAAGGAGTTTGCTTATGAGTTACTTATACAAGCCTAGAGGAACCTGTTCTACTTTGATCGAAGTGGAATTAGACGGAGACATCATCAAAAATGTAAAATTCACTGGAGGATGCAACGGCAATTTACAGGCAATTCCCAAGCTGGTCGAAGGCCTTACCGTGGCCCAGGTGGAACAAAAAATTAGCGGCATTTCCTGCAACGGCAGAGGAACCTCCTGCGGAGACCAGCTTGCCAAAGCCTGCCGCGCCGCCTATGAAGCCTCCCTTTCCTAACACCGGCGGCCCCATTCCAGAACGTATGCCTACAATGGGACTGCCACAGGAATGTATTTACCTGTTTCAAAGGTTTACATTGCAAAGCAATGAACACAAAATGCACAAAGATTATCTTGGGAGGCTAGCTTCCCAGAATAATTTTATGCATTCTTTGTTTGCCGTACCAGAGGCAAGACCTTTTGAACCGCTAAATACATTCCTGCGGCAGCCCCATTTTTGCTATAAACTTTCCCATAAGTTCAAATCCTTTACGGCTCTAAGTTTTCAGAATATTTTTACACTTATTTATCATATTTCAGTTATAAGCATGTTTAATATGGGAAAATCAAAAAAAGGTGTTGACATTTCTCACTTTGTTAGATATAATAAACTCATCAAAAGAAACACAACAACATTAACAAACAGGAGGTACAGGCCATTGGAAATAACATGAATTACCTTATAATTTAAGTAAAGAGAGGTACGGACCACCAAAAACTTAAGCTATCTTCCCTCTAACTAAAACAGAGGTACAAGAAAAGTTTCCATTAAATTCTTAAAAGAAAGTTTACAGACGCATCCAACAGCAGCAAGTTCTTTGCATCGAAAGATTTGATCATTGTAACTAGGCACCAGATTTCTGGAATGGGAAATTACAATAAGGTTCTTCTCCCGGTTGATCAAAGGAATGCTGAATCATTTCATAAAAGACAGGAACGGCTTATCCGAAATGATATCTGTCACATCTTTCATGAACAGGTCAGCAAGCCAAGGGTACAGCGTGAAAGCATCCGATCTTGTATTTTCGGAATGGAGGAATTGGTAGAGCCTTTTACAGATGCCAAGCATTCATGACAAGAACACAAGCCTACAGTTTGCAGATGTATGATTTTCAAAAAGAATTTATCAACCTTACAGAAGAAATTTAGAGAATTTTCAATAAGAAGCCCTGAATTAACATGATCGAAAAAAGAGTATGATGATCCAGCCGAAAACATTCAGATATGGATGCATACAATATCATTCAGAGGTAACAAAATTTCAGAGAAAATACTTAGAATTTCGGAAAGAATGAGGTAAAGTCCCATGGACAGCATAGTTTAGAAGGCTGCATCAGATGAGTTCACATCGGTGCAGCCTTCGTTTAGGATTAAAAAGTCATATCCGAGCTACAAAGAATTAATATGCTTTTCCCCAATAAACCAATTTATGCGCTGGTTTTCCGCAACAGACACATACATCAGAAATCTGATCCTGATCCTCCAATGGCATACACCGGGAAGTCGCCGTGGTATCCTCTTTGATCTTATTCTCACATTCCACGTCTCCACACCACATTGCCCGGATAAAGCCTGGCTTATGCTCCACGGCATCTTTAAAGACTGGGTAAGATTTTACATCACAAATGTGAGAATCCCGATATTCCTTGGCACGCATATACATGTCTCTCTGAATTTGCGCAAGAAGCTCTTCCACTTTCTCTGTAATCTGACCTAATACGCATTCTGTCTTCTCTCTGGTGTCACGACGAACCAAAACACATTTTCCAGCCTCGATGTCTTTCGGTCCCAATTCCACCCGAATCGGAATCCCACGCATTTCCTGCTCAGAAAATTTCCATCCCGGACTCTTTTCACTGTCATCCATTTTCGCACGAACGCCTGCCTGCCTCAAAACTTCTTTTATCTGAGCCGCTTTCTGCAGCACCCCTTCCTTATGCTGTTGGATTGGAATTACCATCACCTGGACTGGAGCAATCTTGGGCGGCAGTACCAAGCCAGAATCATCCCCATGCACCATGATGATAGCGCCAATCAGACGGGTCGTCATTCCCCAGGATGTCTGATGCACATACTGCAGCTTATTATCCCTGTCCGTATATTGAATCCCAAACGCCTTTGCAAATCCGTCCCCAAAATTATGACTGGTTCCAGACTGCAGCGCCTTGCCATCATGCATCAAGGCCTCAATGGTATACGTCGCTTCTGCACCTGCAAACTTCTCCTTGTCCGTCTTTTTCCCCCGAATCACTGGCATTGCCAGCACTTCTTCGCAAAAATCCGCATACAAATTCAGCATCTGAATCGTCCGTTGCTCTGCCTCTTCGGCAGTTGCATGCGCCGTATGCCCCTCCTGCCATAAAAATTCCCTAGAGCGCAAGAAAGGCCTGGTTTCTTTTTCCCAACGCACAACCGAGCACCACTGGTTGTAACATTTTGGCAGATCACGGTAAGACTGGATATCATTTGCATAAAAATCACAAAATAGTGTCTCAGAGGTAGGTCTGACGCACATTCTTTCCTGCAAAGGATTCAATCCCCCATGAGTGACCCAGGCAACTTCTGGTGCGAATCCCTCCACATGATCCTTCTCCTTTTGGAGCAGGCTTTCTGGAATAAACAGGGGCATGTAAACATTCTCGACCCCAGTCTCTTTAAATCTTCGATCAAGTTCATTTTGAATATTTTCCCAAATCGCATATCCTGCAGGCTTAATCACCATGCAGCCCTTGACACTGGAATAATCAATCAGCTCTGCCTTTTTGACTACATCTGTATACCACTGCGCAAAATCAACATCCATAGACGTAATAGCTTCTACTAATTTCTTGTCTTTTGCCATGATTTAACTCTCCTTTTCTGCTGCCGCACATGAGGTTGCTGCTGCGTAAGAAAGAATCCTGCCTAGAGGGTCTTTTTCTTATAGGATTAGAGTGTCAAAAGGTTTGAATTTCCTATTAAGAAAAAAAGCCGGAGCTCCAATCCCATAGGGACCGGAATTCCGGCGGTACCACCCTGATTAATGCACAACTGACATTCTCTCAACATCCTTAACGCGGACAAACGGCTCACACGCAGCTCCAAGGCGGGTTCCGAATATTAGTATGTGAAATCTCTCAGCTCTGATTTCCTCTCTGTGCATCTTCCTATCCGTACTATTCCTTTTCATCGCTTGATATTTATTTTGGTAATCGTTATTTTATGATACTTTCCTCAGATTGTCAAGTAAATTTCCCGTATCAAAATATAGGAAAGAGGACCCAAGGCAAATCCCCACAGACCGTAGATTCCAAGTCCCACATACATACTGGCTATCACTGAAAGCGGATGCATCCCTAATTTATTCCCTAAAAGCTTCGGTTCTAATACTTCCCGCAAAAGGGTACAGATCGTATAAATCACGGTATAAATCGCCGCCAACATATATTTGCCCTGCATCATGACAATTAATGCCCAAGGGACAAATATGGTTCCCGTTCCCAAAAAAGGCATGGCGTCACAGATACCGATACTGCAGCCTGCCAGTAATGCATATTTATTGCCCGATAAATACAATCCTGCTACACAGACAACAGAAATGATCAGCATGATCATAAGCTGTGCCTTAATATAGGCTCCCCCTGCCTCATACGTCCTGCGGCAGACTTTAAGACTGATCTGGCCAATGGGATGGCGTTCCAGTGAAGAACGTATTTTTTTGTAATCTTTCAAAATCAAAATCGTGCTGACTATCACCACGAAGCAAATGCCAACACAGATAAACATGTTCCTTGCATAGGAAATTGTCCCATTCATCAGCACTGGAACTGCTTTGTCTTTCATATTCCGCATCAGTCCCGGAAGCTGTTCCTCCACTCCTTTCCGAATGGCCTGCGCTTCTATCCCGGTAAACGCCTCTACCTGGCCGCAGCAATCATAAAAAAATACCTGTGCCTGCTTTTTATACGCTTCTAGGTTGTCTGCTACATTCACAACCTGATCCAACAAGGTTTTCAAGAAAAAAAACAGCAATACTGCCAGAAGCAAAAATAGGAAACTTACCAGCAACGAAGACCATATGGTCCTTTTCCACCTTAACTTCTGTTCTAATTTTTCCACCAGAGGATTCAGAAGCTTCGCCAGCAAAAAAGCAATAAAAAAAGGAATCACCAAAGGCAGCAGCCAGCGGATACAAACATATACTGCCAGGGTAATCCCCAAAATCTTTCCAATTCTCCGCCCACCTTCTCTTACTTCGCTCTTCATGCTATCAGTATGTGCGGATTCTTTCTTACTTATACTATCTTCACCGTTTCATATGCTCTTTTTGCAAGACGCCTGACTGTTTTCAACCCATGACATGGCTTGCTTTGCATTCTTGAACTTCTGTTGCCATTGTTTCAAAATACCTGATGGTGATCTACTCTGCAGTATTCAACGGGATTCCTCCCAACATCTTAAGCTCTTTTTCAATATCAAAATCCATCACTCTGCCATCTTTTGGATGGCAAAACGCTAGCTTCACGGAACACAATGCTACTGGGAGATATCCTTGGGCACAATTGGGATTATATTTCCTGTCCCCCACAAGCGGATGTCCGTCATGTGCTAACTGTACCCGAATCTGATGATGGCGCCCGGTATTAAGCTTAATCCGTACAAGGCTTATCAGCCCAGGCGTCTCCTTGGGCTGCCATGCCTTTATCACTTCATAGGAAAGCTTTGCCAGCTTGGCTCCTTTCATACCACCTGAAACAACGCTTGAAATATTATCCCTGCCGTCTCGTAGCATGTAATCTTCTAACGTACCACAAGGCTGCTTGAATCGCCCTTCTGCCAAAGCCAGATACTGTTTGCCCATTCCCCTCTCTTTTGACTGCCTGCTTAGGTCAGCAGCGGCGTGCTTCGTCCTGGCAAACACCATAAGGCCTTCTACCGGCTGATCCAGACGTTGCACGATAAAGATCTGGGAATCTTCTCCTTGCTCTGCTAAATGATTGCGTAAAAGGCTTACCATGTCCTGCTGCCTTGCTTTCGACGTTTGCACCGGGATTCCAGGCATCTTATGGCAAACCACAATATCCTGGTCCTGATAAATAATCTCTATTTTTTTAATCATCTCTTATACCTTAAAGCGATATCCCACGCCCCAGATCGTCTCAATGTACTGAGGCTTTGCCGTATTCACTTCAATCTTTTCACGAATTTTCTTGATATGCACAGTCACGGTCGCAATATCTCCCACTGATTCCAAATCCCAGATCTCGCTAAACAGCTCTTCTTTACTAAATACCCGGTTCGGATTCTGGGCAAGAAACGCAAGCAAGTCAAACTCTTTGGTAGTAAACTGTTTTTCTTCCTCATTGATCCAGACTCTGCGCGCCGTCTTGTCAATCTTCAACCCGCGGATTTCAATCATATCGTTTTCCTGGATGTTGCTGTTAATCAAACGCTCGTATCTAGAAAGATGCGCTTTGACTCTTGCCACCAGCTCACTGGGAGAAAACGGCTTTGTAATATAATCATCTGCTCCCAAGCCAAGCCCCCGTATTTTATCAATGTCATCTTTCTTTGCCGATACCATTAAGACAGGCGTATTCTTGTTCTCGCGAATCTTTTTGCATATTTCAAATCCATCGACGCCAGGAAGCATCAAATCTAAAATAAACATATCAAACTCTTCATTCAACGCCCGGACCAGCCCTTGATCGCCGTTATTTTCTATCTCTACAGAAAAACCGCTGAGCTCCAGATAATCTTTCTCCAAATCGGCAATTGCCACTTCATCTTCAATAATCAATATTTTCTTCAATTTATTACCTCCTGATATTTCCGAATCACGAAATACATAATTGTTCCCGTACCCTCCTTGCTGTTTGCCCAAATCTTGCCCCCATGGTCTTCGATAATTTTCTTTACGATCGACAGTCCGATTCCGCTTCCACCAGTGGAAGAATTCCTAGAAGCGTCCGTCCGGTAAAAACGGTCAAAAATATAGGGCAAATCCTTTCCTGCTATCCCTCTGCCATTATCCTCTATCTCCACTTGGATAAAGTCCCCCACGTCACGGATACGGATATTGATAAATCCTTGCTTCTTGTCCAGATATTTGACGGAGTTGCTTATAATGTTATTGATTACACGCCGTAACTGTTCTGGATCCGCAATAATCAGAACGTCCTTATCTGCATAATCTATATAAGTGAGCTTGATGTTTTTTGCCTCCAGGTCAAGCCCCACTTCTTCTACGCAGTCGTCAAAATAATCCGCCACATTGATACGGTTAAAATTATATGGAATCCGGTTGGTGTCGATCCTGGAATACAATGTCAATTCATTGATTAAAGTATCCATTTCATTGGCTTTATTATAAATGGTTCGAATATATCTGTCCATCTTTTCCGGAGTATCTGCCACTCCGTCCATAATCCCTTCCACATATCCTTTGATTGCCGTAATCGGCGTCTTCAGATCATGTGAAATGTTGCTGATCAACTCCTTGCTTTCTCTGTCATATACCAGCTTCTCTTCCGCACTGCTTTTTAATCTCATTCTCATGTCTTCAAGACTGTTGCAAAGTGCCCCAAGCTCATCATCTGCCTCGGCTTCCAGATGAAAATCCAAATTCCCTTCTTTTATATTATCGGCCGCCACCTGCATGCGCTCAATGGATGAAGCAATACTGCGATGGATCCAGAACACCATCAAAGCTGCGGTCATTACAAGAATCACAATGACTGCATAAACATCCGCACTTCCGGAATCATATCACTGACGTCCGTAACGATAAACGCGCTCCCTTCGCTGTCGTCTTCATAGCGAAAATCGATCTGCTTCAATAATGCTTCTGCCTCTCCGCCCAAGTACATTCCATTTTCAGATGTCGCATCATGACTTTTGTAAGTCGGAAGCTGGTGGAGCACTCCGTCCGCTTCTTTTGCACTGGTCCCAAGATATACGATCGTATTCCCTTTGCGTACGAGCAAATACGAACTCTTCTTCTGCAGTCTGGCATTGATCGTTTCCAGATATGTTGCATCCTCCATCTTCTGTGGATTCCTCCTGGAAATCTCCTCCAATTCTTTATATGATTTCTCCACCATGCGATTCATGATCTGCACAGAATTAGATAAACTTTCATAAGTAGCTTCCGATATATCATATGTTTTTTCGATCACATTGATCTGATACATTCCAAATCCAAACACCGCCAGACTAGTTAGTAAAATCGGCAATGTAATAAGCGTTACAAACGCAATTTTTAATTTTGTCTTTAACT
>OFFR01001420.1_pt1 | contig 10317 bp, 7 predicted proteins | sample 1521421 | NCBI WGS metagenome assembly OFFR01 (sample SAMEA3504087, study PRJEB24116) | mouse gut metagenome | biome: mouse gut; feature: mouse-associated habitat; material: faeces | place: Denmark | collected 2011 | reverse complement strand
GGAAGGGTTTGGTGATGTAATCCACGGCCCCCAGAACCAGCCCCCGCTGCTCGTTTTCCACGTCGGAAAGGCTGGTGATCAAAATTACCGGAATGCTCTGGGTAATGACCTCTTCCTGTAGCTTTTTCAGCAGCGTAAACCCGTCCATTCCGGGCATCTCGATATCCAAAAAAACGATGTGGAAATCGCCGGGGTTTTGGAACTTTTTCAAAAGCTCCTTACCAGAGGAAAATTCTGTATAGGTGAGGTTATTGTCCTGTGCTATCAGGTATGAGTCCAGACAGGACGTGATATTTTTTCGGTATGTTTCGTCATCATCACATACCGCTATGTTTAAATTAAGCATGGCATTCCTCCTCACTGTGCGCATTAATCAGGATGCCTGTGATCTGGTTTAAGGTGACCGTCATCATGCATATGGCAGTCAGAAAATAGCACTCTCTGTATTTATAATACTGTAGTACCGCATAAATGGCAATTACAAACAGGCAGCAGAGGAAACATTTTTTCTTATACTGTCTGCGCTGGTCAGCTGGGATGCGTTTGTTCCGTGTGTCAACCGGTGCCATGAATACGGTTAGGGCGAGGGACAGGAAAAAGACCAGATGTATCAGCCCTGTTGATATGCCCCCTGCGAACAGGTTTGTCATGTACAGGATCAGTAAAAAGACAGTGAGCGAGATCGCGCTGCATTTGATGCGTGAACCAGCATGTGCCCCGCCTGCGAACATTTTGATGGGAACTATGGTAATAATGTAAACCACAGCCTGAAGGGGAACTGTGAGCAGAATCCCTAAAAGGAAAAGGAAGGCATTAAATAGTATGTTATCGAATACAAACTCAAAACAGTACAGGTAGTATTTACTATTCTCCGGTGGAATGATATGGTTATCAACCAAAATGGTACAGAGTTTACGGCTCGTTTGATATGCAATATACATGACGGATATTCCCCCTTATTATTCTATTTATGACTTTTGTTCATTGTACCAAACCGCTAGCGCGGTGGCTAGCCCTAAGTACATAAAACCACTACTTTTTCATAAACTTATAAAATAAAAGTAGCAGTTTTTGAATTTATGATGTATTGTTAAGTTACCACACCAAACAACTTCATAACTTCAAGAACTGCTATGCTTATGTTACCATGGATTTTTAAACTTAACAACTACATATCTGAAAATTTTTACCGTCCACCGCCTTTTTTGAAATGTAACTGCTGTTTTTATCACATTTCAAAGGAGATTTTATTATGGACAAATATTTGGATTCTTTCAGGGAAATGATTTCCCTCCGTGGGCTCACTGACCATACACTTATAAATTACTGCACCTATATCCGGGCTTATCTGGATTATCTTTCCAGTGTCCTTCACAAAAAACCGGAAGATGTTTCCTGGCAGGAACTCCGGGATTACATCCGGTGGCTTCAGAAATCCAGGGCCCTTTCTGACCGCACCATCAACTGTGCCATTTCACAGCTGCGTTTTTTCACCATGTATGTGTTACATAAAACATGGGATGATACACAGCTTCCCATGCGCAGGTTTGATGAATATCTTCCTTACGTTCCTTCACAACAGGAAACCTGGAGGTTTATTTCTTCCATGCCTGATCTAAAAGCCAGAACCATGGTTACCCTCATGTATTCTTCCGGCCTCCGCATTGGGGAAGTCTGCCGGCTCCGCTATGAAGATGTTGACCGTAAAAACATGCGGCTCCACATCACACACTCCAAAAACAGGAATGACCGCTATGCCATTCTTTCAAAAGCTGCCCTGGATCTGCTGACCCGGTACTGGTTTGAATGCGGCAGGCCTGTGGGATATCTTTTCCCAAAGCAGCGCGGCGGGGACAGACCCATCGACACCTTCTTCCTTTCCAGGCATATCCATGCACACGAGGACAGGCTGGGCTGGGAACGGCGGCTCACCTGTCATTCCTTCCGCCATGCTTTTGGCACTCACCTGTATGAAAACGGAACCGATCTGCTTGCCATAAAAGCGCTTATGGGTCATAAATCCCTGCATTCCACCACGATCTACGTCCATCTTGCTTCCAATGGCACCAGCGGGGCTGTCAGTCCTTTTGACCTTATGGCAGGTAAATGCCATGGGTGATTACAAAATCCGGCAGATATTTGAACATTCCTTTGATGACTATTCTGCACAGGGGCATTACCTGACGGATGTACAACGGAAAGCCGCCCATGCCATTATAAACTGTAAATCCGGCAGGCTTGGTTTCAATTTGAGCCAGTGTACGGACTGTGGACACATGGAAATCCATAATAATTCCTGCCGTAACCGTAACTGCCCGAACTGCCAGGCTGTGCAGAAGGAAATCTGGGTGGATAAGCGCAGGGCTGAGGTCATCGATGCCCCGTACTTCCATGTGGTATTTACCCTTCCCCATGAACTCAATCCCCTGGTTTACTGTAATCAGCAGCTCCTCTACGGGCTTCTTCACAGATGCTGTGCCGGAACGCTTCTGGAACTGTCTGCGGATAAGAAATATCTCGGGGCGGCACCCGGCATTATCCAGGTCCTCCATACCTGGAACCAGGAACTCGGCTACCATGTACACATGCACTGCATTGTTTCCGGCGGCGGGCTGACACGGGATGGAAAGATCCGTAAATCCACCGGTAAATTTTTTATTCCGGTGGCAGTCCTGCGGGATAAGTTCAAGGGGAAATATATGTCGCTGCTTTCCTCCCTTTACGAAAGCGGCTCCCTTGCTTTTTCTTCCTCCTGTGAAAAACTGCGTAATCCTTATCACTGGAAAGAATTCAAAAACAGCCTTTACGAAAAAGACTGGTGCCCTTACATCAAAGAAACCTTTAACGGCTTTGGCAATGCCATCGAATATCTGGGACGCTATACCCACAAAATCGCTGTCTCCAACAGCAGGATCCTCAGCCTTACGGAGGATACGGTCACTTTTTCTGCCAGAGGGAAAAAGCCGGGAGAACCAAAACGCCAGATTACCTTGAAAAACACGGAATTCATCCGGCGTTACCTGCTGCATGTGCTTCCTTCCGGCTTCCAGAAAATCCGTTATTATGGCTTTTTGAATAACCGGATGAAGGCACAGAATCTCAAAGTCATTTTTAAGCTTCAGAATGGACAGCGTTTCAGACAGCGTTATGCCGGGCTTACCATGGCAGAATTGTTAAAAGCCATCTGGAAATTTGATATCTGTCTGTGCCCTGAGTGCGGACACGCTGCCATGAAACAGCTTGGGAGATGCTATGCCCCTCCATCCTGATACACTGTGCTGCCATACTTTTTTAAGGCCTCCCGCCGGAAGGTCTGTGAAGCATGCCCCAAAATGGGAATACCGGACAAAATCTACATGTATTCTGTGCTGCAGACCGCCTTAATACTCTGTTTTTAGCTTCCCGGAAAGAATACTATCCCCATACAGTTCCCATCTGAAGTTCCGCGAATTGGTACAATTGGAAAGAATCACATTCAGAGCAGTTTATCTTTTGCATAAGCTGTTCTTTTTGTTGCTGCTCTGAATCTGATACTTTCCTTAAGAATTGTACCATATTTAGAGCGAAAAGCATAGTAAAATCACAATGTCATTAACTTAAGGAATCTTTTACATTTAAAATTGTAAAAGGTTCCTTTTTTCTGTATAATAGAAGCAGATAACTGATGTTTTTCTTTTAAAGGCAGGTGATTTTATGAAAAACTCTCAAAAACGTACCTGTTGTGATATCAGTTTGATCCATCAGGATGAATTCCATGATTTCTGCAGAAATGGGAATCCGTCTTCTTTTATAAGGAACAGAAAAATGCCGCTGAAGGATCTTATGTTCACCATGATCAACCGGAGGGGGATTACTTTGAGCCTGGAACTACGAAATTATATGAAGACCGCACATCCGGGAATGGAAATATCAAAGCCCGGCTATCTGAAACAGCGTATGAAGCTGAACCCGCTGGCTTTTTATGAGCTCTACCGCCATCATAACAGGAACTTTTACGCAGAACCCGGATTTTCTACCTTCCACGGATATCTGGTCCTTGCCGCGGACGGCTCAGGGATCAATATCCCTACTACGAAGGAGACCCTGGAAGAATTCGGGACATCCAGCAGGAAAGGAACAAAGCCCCAGGCATCCATAGGGCTTGGATGTCTGTATGATGTCATGAACAGAATGGTTCTGGAGAGCGACTGCCGTAAATGCAAGTTTGATGAAATGCGGCTGGCAGAAGAACAGATTGGCCGTTTGCCTGAAACAATCGGCTCATCACAGCCGTTCCTGGTCGTCATGGACAGGGGGTACCCGTCTACCCCGGCTTTTATCCGGATGATGGAGAAAGGCATCTTATTCCTTGCGCGTCTCAAATCCAGTGATTATAAAAAAGAACAGGCCGCTTTGTCGGCGCCGGACACATGGGTGGACATCCACCTGGACAAAAGCCGGATCAGACATTATAAAGGAACGGATATCGGCCGGCGGATGGAAGAGATTGGGCACATTACCCTGCGGATGGTTAAAGTGCCGCTACCGGAAGGGCGGGAAGAAGTGCTTATCACAAATGTACCATCGGAAACTTTTGACCATCTGCAGATTGCGGAACTGTACCATATGAGATGGGGGATTGAAACGGCATATGAGACACTCAAAGACCGCCTGCAGATAGAGAATTTTACAGGGACCAAGCCGATCCTGCTGCTGCAGGATATATACAGCACAATCTATATCAGCAACCTTGCGGAGGACATCATCCGTGATGCCGAGGCGGAATTGGACGAAAAAGAAAGACACAGGAAACATAAGATGATGATAAACCGGACATTGAGCATTGGGATACTGAAAAATGACCTGATCTATATCCTGTTGGAAACGGATGCGCGGAAACAGGATGAACTGTTCCAGCAGATTTATGAGGACATCAGCAAGAATCTGGTTCCAATAAGACCAGACCGCCATTACCACCGGACAAAGGGGCAGCTTGCGGGGAAATATTCAAATACGCATAAAAGAGCTTATTGAGCAGAAAAGTTATAGAACATGAGCACATCCTTCATGATAAATATAGTAGAATGATATCAAATATTAGAATTAATTTTCCAAAACAATACCGGATGTCCTTTACCCCCTGGATGGGGGTAAAGCTATCCGGTATTGCTTTTTCTTAAGTTAATGACATTGAGTAAAATCAAGGCTTTGCGGCTTTTTTTCTCTTTTTATTGCATTACGATTGCATTTTTTATTTCACTTCCTTGTGGTAAGCTGCGGTGTGCTGGTTGCTGGTATAGTCTGCAACGCTCTGGGTGGCAGGCGTATACTGAAGCACCCCGGTCAGCTTGTTGGCAACTTCAAGATTGGTGTTGGGATACAGATGACCATAGGTTCCAAGGGTTGTCTGTATTTTTTCATGCCCCAGACGCTCTTTGATCAACAGGGGATTTTCGCCCATGCTGATGAGCAGGGAGGCATGGGAATGCCGTTACGGTATAATAACGACAAACGGAAAAAGCCTTTATTTTCAAGGGGGTTGAGCGTTTGCCGTCATTTATTCAATTCCTTTTCCAAGTTGAAACATGACGAGAAAATTATCGAAAAAAGGAGGTTGTTTCATTAACGACAATGCCGCTATTGTGACGTATTGTATTCAAGGAGATAAAATAAACTGGGTGAGTAATATGAATATTGTAAAAGTGTTTGGACGTAATTTGAAATATTATCGAAATAAAATGGGAGTATCCCAAGAACAGTTTGCTGATAAGGCAGGTTTGCACAGAACGTATATTAGTGCAATTGAATGTGGTAAGAGAAGTATATCATTAGATAACATACAAAAAATTGCAGAAGCATTAGAAATTGAAACATATCTTCTCTTCGTTGATGATTGCGATAAAAAAGATAGAAAAAAGGCAGGTGGAAAGTAATGAACTGTGTTGCAGTCGATTTGTTTTGCGGTATAGGTGGACTGACATATGGAATAAGAAAGGCTGGAATAACAGTTGCAGCAGGTATAGATATTGATTCCACATGTCAGTATGCATATGAGGAGAATAATGATTCGGTTTTTATAAATAAGGGAGTAGAAGATTTAAAAAAAGAAGAAATTGAATCATATTATCCTGAAGGTTGTATTAAAGTTCTGATGGGGTGTGCACCATGTCAGCCATTTTCAACGTATTCTTTGCGTTATACCAAAGAAGGCCCAAAAGATGAAAAGTGGAAGTTATTGTATTATTTTAGAGATTTGGTTAAAGAGATTAAGCCGGATATAATATCAATGGAAAATGTACCACAACTAGTAAAAAAGGAAGTTTTTGAAGATTTTGTAAATGGACTTGAAGCTCAAGGATACCATGTTAGTTGGCAGATTGTTAATTGTGCAGATTATGGCGTGCCACAAAGTAGAAGCAGATTGGTACTGTTGGCATCTAAATTTGGAGATATTTCATTAATATCTCCTTTGTATACTGAAGAAAACTATATCACGGTAAAAGATGCAATTGGAAGTTTGCCACAAATAAAAGATGGAGAAGCTTGTAAGACAGATACTTTGCATAGGGCAAGTAAATTGTCTAAGATTAATAAAAAGCGAATTAAGAAATCTGTTCCGGGAGGGACTTGGAAAGATTGGGATGAGAAACTCCGGTTGTCTTGCCATAAAAAGAGTACAGGTCAAGGCTATCGTGCAGTGTATGGTAGGATGGAATGGGGAAAACCTTCACCAACGATTACTACTCAGTTTTATGGATATGGAAATGGAAGATTTGGGCACCCAGAGCAAAATAGGGCATTATCTATGCGAGAAGGTGCTATTTTGCAGTCTTTTCCACCCGATTACAAGTTTATTGATGTTAATCATCCACAGACTAATAGACAAATCGGTGTTCACATTGGAAATGCGGTTCCGGTAAAATTGGGTGAGGCCATAGGCAGGAGCATATTAGACCATTTGGAGAATTGTAAAGAGGTGAAGAATGTTGAAGAATGATAAAATGACATCTGAAATGAAGGATTTGGCTGAAGGGCAGATTAGAGAATTGCAGAAAGAAATTAGTTTTGATACAAAGGATTATCCGATAGAGGTATTGGTTGATAAGTTTCGTGCAGATGATTTTTATATTCCTGAATATCAGAGAAAATTTGTATGGGATAATGCTAAAAAAGTAAGATTTATTGAATCTGTATTGCTAGGGTTACCTATACCGTTTATGTTTTTTTCTGATAATGAAGATGGTAGATGTGAAATAATTGACGGTGCCCAAAGGACTCAGACGTTGGAAGAGTTTCTGTATAATGATTTGATGTTGAATGGATTAGAAAAACTGACTTCATTGAACGGATTTAAGTTTACTGATTTACCGGAAATATTCCAAAGAAAATTTAAAGGACGCACTTTAAGAATAATTGTTTTAGCTGATACTACCACTATTGAAATCAGACAAGATATTTTTAATAGAATTAATACGGGTGGTACTCATGCTATTCCCAGTGAAATTAGACGAGGTTCTTATGCAGGAGCATTTATGAAATTTGTTGAAAAATGTGCTAAGGACGAACAGTTTAATAAATTATGTCCGATTAGTGATACAATGAGAAATAGATATGAAGATTCAGAATTGATAGTTAGATTTTTTGCATATTTGAATAACTATCAGAATTTTCAGCATGTTGTAGATGATTTCTTAAATGATTTCGTACAGGGAAAAGAAAAAGAATTTGATAAAGATGTATATGAAAAAGAATTTAGAAACATGCTTAATTTTGTTGAAAAATATTTCCCATATGGTTTTGCTAAAACAAAGAATGCAAAATCAACACCTAGAGTACGTTTCGAGGCTATTTCAGTAGGTGTAGCATTAGCACTGAGAGAAAATCTAGATTTAGTACCCGATTCAATGGAATGGTTGGGTTCGGAAGAATTTAAGAAACACACAACAACACATGCAAGCAATTCTCCTAGAAGAGTTAGTGGAAGAATTGAATATGTGAGAGATGTACTTTTAAAGGGTGATTGTAATGAGAATGACGCTTGAAATATATCAAGAAAGAATTGACGAAATAGAACTATACTTTAATGCTTTAAAGGAGTTGTATCAGACACAATCTAGAGAATCAGAGCATTCATTTTATAATGATGACTTTTTGAAGATATTAAAGGCGAATGCTTTGATAATGATATACAACTTGGTTGAGTCTTCAATAATGGGCGGCATATTAGAAATATATGATGAATTAAAGAACAGTGGGTATAACTACAAAGATGTAGGAAAAGAAATACAAGATATTTGGTTTTCCTTCAAATTTAATCAAGTATATGATAAAACGGCTCATTATAATTCATATAGAGATAAAGCAGTTGAAATTATAAATGCAATTATGAGGAATGAACCAATAGAGATGGATCGTAAAGCAACAGATATTAGTGGAAATTTGGATGCAGATAAAATAAGACAAATATGTAGTGACCACGGCATTACATATACTATTGATTCTGCTTGTAGAGGTGGAGTGGCTTTGGAAGATGTCAAAAATAAAAGAAATCAATTAGCGCACGGCACAACTTCATTTGCGGAATGCGGGCGTTATTATGCAATAGACGATTTAGAAAAAATAAAGAACGAAACTGTGATTTTTCTAAATGGTATTTTGCAAGGAATGAAAAAGTATTATGATGAAAAGACTTATTTAAAAGTGGTGAATAATTAGAAAAGAGTAACTTTTATCAATTTTGGTTAGAAAGAGATGCCATATTATGCAAAATGAGTACATGATTTTAGTAGAAAGCTATCCGCTTACGTGAAGTTGGCGACAAAACTATATTTAGCAACTATTTCATAAGAAATATGAATCGTAAACACAAGAAAAATGGTAAGGGAACGCCTGGTGTATCATCCTCCGATACTGTGATAGCAGCAAAGGAAGCATAGCCTTTTTCTATAACATCATTTTGCAGGGCATGGGAAAGGGGGGATCCTGGCTGTTTTCCTGGGCGGGGATACCCCAGAAATCGTTTACCCTTAATCTGCGGTAGGCAGTGCCATAAAGGGGGCTACAATGTTTGTAAGTGGTTTTTGTACAATTTATGGAACTCTTGGAATAAGCCTTTCCGCTAAGCTCATAGAACTTCTCATAGAGCGGTGAGAAGGTTATCTCCCGGTCAAAAACGTTGTAGGGGTTCTTGTTGTACTCTGCAAGCAATAGGGCATCCTCACGTCAAGGAAAGCGCCCCAGCTCGTCATACACAGGGTAATAGCGTTCGTCCATCCTTGTATTGACCCGTACCTCAAAAGGGGTTCTTCTCTTTCCTGACAGCTTAACAACGGTGCCGTAGCCATTGGGATTCTTAAGCGGTTTCCGCGCGGCATGGTGGTACCTTCTTAAAAATGGGTAAAAAAATACACCCTATTGCATGGATGTACCGAAATGTGATATAGTATCAGTGATGGGGTGATTCTATAACGTGTACACCCTGTTAATAGTTTTCATGCTACCCCGGTGCTGGTAACACTGGGACGGTTTTCTGTTTGACATATTTATGTATATTGGCTATAATATGCTTAACAAGAGAGCCAATGGCTAGAGTACACCTAGCCGCCGGCAAGTTTCAGTGCAAAAAGTAGCGCCTTATCTTACCAGGACGAGGGCGCTATTTTTTGCGTGCAATGTAAACAACAAGAGTAATCACAGCGCAAAGCATAATTACAAACTGAATCAAATCAGAGTATGTAACCATTGGCACCAGCTCCCTTCCGTAAGTGTCCGGCAGCTGACATAATCGCCCCATTGGCTCCCCTAGTGAGCATATTATATTGTCATGGTGCAGGAGTTGCGACGTCGCAACTTACAATTTGAGTATATATAACAGTGGTTTAATCATTCCCCTACTTTCCCAAGGACTATCCCAATGGTATCTATTCTTCTTTCATCCGGAATAATATCTGGATACTGCTCTTTATTTTTATTATGAGAGATAAGCCTGTTCTCCCCAACTTCTTTTATGAAGCATTCAGTTTCCCTGATGAAAATTCCGATTTCCCCTATTGGGACGTTATGTGTTTTCTCCACCAAGACCTTATCACCGTCAAAGTATGTATCTTCCATGCTCCGGCCGCTTACCCCGATGACGAAATCCGCTTTACGGGACAGTGGGGTATCTGGAACGGCGATTACCTCTGTAGGTATGTCGGAAAACAGGTATTCGCCCCTTCCGGCAGATGCCATCTTCTGGTAGTAGGACAGGAAGCGCATGGGGATGATTTCGGCGGTGGCGGATGAAGGTTTGCTTTCTGGTTCCGGCTTTGCCGCGGAGTGTTCCCATTCCTTTTGAAG
>OFFR01001412.1_pt1 | contig 10348 bp, 4 predicted proteins | sample 1521421 | NCBI WGS metagenome assembly OFFR01 (sample SAMEA3504087, study PRJEB24116) | mouse gut metagenome | biome: mouse gut; feature: mouse-associated habitat; material: faeces | place: Denmark | collected 2011 | reverse complement strand
GGTTACAATGCTTATGAAGCAATCAAAAATGCAATTTCAGGAAATCCAGATTTCATCTTTGGATAATGGGTGTCCTGAACAGTTACGAGCAAGCATAATAAAATGCATTGAGAGATTTAGCGGTAATACCAGACAAAAAATGTCTGTAAAGGGAGCGGATGGAGCCAGCAGACTCCATTGCAAGTATGGCTAATATGAGTAAAAACAGGCTTTCAGCGGTAGGAGCCGTAAAATTAACAAAATAAGCAGAAAAATATCGAAAAAGTCTGCCAATGATGTATTTTTCGTTGTATAATAGGGTTGTCGTATGAGATCACTTCTTTCGTGTGTTTTGTTGGCAAACTTATTATACACCAAAGTGTCTCATACGGCATTTTTTAATCAAAAGTTGTAAAGTGGTGATAATTTATTTTTTTACGATATAATGAGCGTTAGTGAGGAGAGCATGCTTGCATGTTCGACGAACGGCGAATGACGATCATGAATCGCAGATTCATGATATAATAAAGCCAGCAGATAGAAAATTTATTCCTGCTGACTTTATCATTTCATTTCAACAATATTTCCACTACTAAATGAACTCTTTAAATATTTCTTTGTCTTCCTGTGCTGCCTTTTTCACTGCATCAGATACGGCTGTTTTCACCCGTTCATCAAAAATAGACGGAAGTATATGTCCGGCATCCAATTCGTTTTCTCCCATAATACCTGCAATGGCATAGGCTGCGGCCGTCTTCATATGCTCCGTAATCTGACTGGCCCTTGCATCCAGAGCGCCCCGAAACAGACCCGGAAATACAAGAACATTATTTACCTGATTGGGATAATCACTCCTGCCTGTGCAAACAACTGCCGCACCAGCCTCCATGGCCTCCTCCGGATAAATCTCCGGCGTGGGATTGGCACAGGCAAATATAATGGGCTTTTCATTCATAGAACGAACCATTTCCTTTGTCAGACAACCAGGAATACTGGTTCCCACAAATACATCCGCACCTTTCACTGCTGTTTTCAGATCGCCCGTCAAATGCCGTGGATTTGTAAGCTTTGCCAGTTTCCTCTTCTGCTCTGTCATACCGATTTCCCGTTCCGGATAGAGAATGCCTTTACTGTCCACAGCCACAATGTCTTTCACTCCCAATCCCAGAAGCATTTTAATAATAGCTGTTCCTGCCGCACCGGGGCCGTTCTGGACCACCCTCAATTCTTCCATTTTCTTTCCGGTCAGCTTAACCGCATTAATGAGAGCTGCAGTTACTACTATGGCAGTGCCATGCTGGTCATCGTGAAATACAGGGATGTCACAGACCTTTTTCAGTCTTTCTTCAATTTCAAAGCATCTGGGGGCACTGATGTCCTCCAGATTGATACCGCCAAAGCTTCCAGCCAAAAGCTCTACTGTACGGACAATTTCATCAACATCCTTGCTTCGGATACAAAGAGGAACCGCATCCACGCCGCCAAATTCGTCGTCCACTGTATAATCCATTCCGCTTTTTTTAGAGCTTCTTACGGCTGTTAATAAATTCCGCATCGTAAGGTCGGCTCCTTGGCTGACTAATGCGCCGATTGCCGCGCCGTCTGTTTTTTCAATTTGATGAATCAGACGGTACACGCCTATAAAAGTTTCCCTCTCTTTTTCGGATATATCATGGTTTTGCTCTAATTTCCAAAGGTATTCGCTGAAACGTTCCGAATCCGCTCCACTGGCATTTACACGGATTTCTTCCGCTTTCCGGTTCAATTCATCTAAATTCATATCTAACGGATTGCTGCCCTGTTTGATCAGCTCACGCACTGTCGCAGGCGTTAAATTCGCAAATGTCCTCTGCACCCGCTCGTCCGCCGCCTTCATCTGAAGTATGGAATCTTCTGTAATCTCAATGCTGTTATACGCCAATATGCGAACCGCCCTGCGGTTTACATCGCTAGTCTCTAAATTCAAATCTTTTAAAATGTCATCTACATTTGAAAATGCTTTCTGAATGGAATCCCCTAGATCCTTTCTAGGAGAAGTCATTAAGGTTTCATAACTTTCTCCAGCTTTTTCCATAGATGCTTTCAGTGCATTTCCGGCTTCATGCAGGCTATTGACTGTATCAAGCGAAGCGCCTTTTACGCCTAACACATACGCAGGAATTTCTTTTAAATCAGTAACTTTCTGCGTCGTTTCTTCAAAAAGACCCGCCTGTTCCGTATCGGCCGTTTTCCCGCTTTCTCCAAGCAAAGCCTTATAATAATCTGACTCTTGCTCTTTTAACTGCTCGACTAGTTCTTCTAATGGCTTTGTATCTATGGAAATGCCCTGTTTTAAAAGAGCCCTGTTTGCCTCCGTAGACATGGCAAGCCTTGTTTCTTCCAAAACACGCTTTGCCTTTAAAAACAAAAATCCCTGATCCGTGATTTCGTTTTCCCCTTCGCCTAAAGAGCCTTCCCCAGAAGCTTCCGCCGCATTTTCTAATACGCCGTCTACGCCGGAAACGTCTAATTTTCCGCTTTTGCGAAGCTGAGCCGCCTGTTCTAAACTTTCTATCGTGACTTCAATATTATTTGAAACCAGATAGGCTATGTCTTCATCTGTCGCTTCCGTCACGACTTCCACTGCGCGTTTTGCCTGAGCCGTCAGCGAATATTCCGACAAAAGAAACGCATCTTTTGGACGATCCCCTTCTAAAACGGCCACTGCGACCGCCTGCGCTATATCCGCCCCATCAACAGGAAGGGCTAATCCACTGAGTTTTCGCATATAACTAAAGTTTTCTGCCGTAAATGCAATTCCACTTGAAATCATAAATTGGCTTTGTTCTATCGTTTCTTCATTTACTTCTTCGCCTGCCGCTGTAATAACCTGTTCCATCTGCTCTTTTAACGCCTCAAAATCAATTTCATCTTCCGGAAGGGCATAAGATGCGCTGCCTGAAAATTCCGCTAAATAGAGATTTTCAATGCTTGGGCTTAAATGGTTATCCAACAGATATTTCATTGCGCCTCTGGACAATGAGGTCAGTTCTTTTGCCTGTTCATAAGCTTTCAATCCATCCGACAAATTTTCTTCCGTAACTGGAAGGTCATTCGCTTCAAAACAGCTTTCTAACTGGCTTGCTGCCGCTAAGCTGCCGGATATTGCTTCTATCTGCTCTTTCGTTAAAGCTCCTCCCATATCCGAAACATCTACGCCCGCTTTTGCAAGCTGCGCTTTTATTTTATCCGTAACGGTGACAATCGTATCCGATCCAGTGGAATGAATGTCAAACCCTTCTTCCTGCGCTTGTTTATAATCTTCCGGCGTCATCGTATTCGACAAAACTGCCATCTGGTTTTTCCGGCTTGCCGCATCCATCTGATTTTCCATTTTTTCCTGAAATTCTTCAAGAGCGCCCTTTTGCATTAAGTCTTCTTTTTCATATCCCGTCTGACCGATGCGTTCCGAAGGATCTAACGCATCCAGCTTTGCTTTTGCCGTCTTGGCAAAAGAAACGCCTGCGCTTGTTTTTTCAAATGGTTTTTCCTTCTGCACAGTTTGGTCAAATATGCTTCCATTCTCAATCTTCATAAGTTTACCTCGTCTTCTTTTCACTGTCATGTTCTAATTATTATGTCGGTAAAAATTGAAAAAACTGAACACTTTCCTTACACATAAAAAGGAACTGCCGCAAAATATCTTGTTTGCCAGACATATTTTGCAACAGCCCTTTCTAATTCTTTATTCTTTTCAATTAATATGAAAACCTGAAAACCGCCACTCCATAGCCGGCCAAAGGATACGCAATCGAATAATCCCTTCCGTCACATTCCTGCTTTTTCGCTTTATAGCTTAACGGCTTTTCTTCCCCACTGCCGCCAAATTTCGGATCGTCACTATGGAAAATTAATCGGTACGACTTTTTCACCGGAACGCCGACCCGGAAATCTTCCCTGTCTACCGGAGTAAAATTGCAGACGAATAACAAGCAATTCTTGCCGTCCCTGCTCTTTCTGATAAAACTAAAAATACTCCTATCCGCATCATTTGCATTAATCCACTCGAATCCATCCCAACTATGGTCAAGTTCATACATAGCCGGATATTTTTTGTACAGATGTAACAGTTCTTTTACATAATTTTGCATTTGTTTATGCTCCGGCTTTTCTAACAAATGCCACTCCAGTTCCGTTTTCTCACTCCACTCATGAAGCTGGGCAAATTCCTGACCCATAAATAAAAGTTTTTTTCCGGGGTGGCCCATCATAAACGCATAGCCGACTTTTAAATTGGAAAATTTATCTTCTCCAAGCCCCGGCATCTTATTGATCATGGAACATTTTAAGTGGACGACTTCGTCGTGGGAAAGCACAAGAATATATTTTTCACTTCCATTATAAGACATGGCAAACGTCATTTTATTGTGGTTATTTTTACGGAAATACGGATCTAATTTCATATAATCCAAAAAATCATGCATCCAGCCCATATTCCATTTCAGCGAGAAGTTTAACCCGCCATCTTCCGCAGGGCCTGTTACCATTGGCCATGCAGTGGATTCTTCCGCAATCATCACAGCTCCCTTATTGCGTCCGGTTATCAGCGTATTGATATGGCGGAAAAATTCAATCGCGTCTAAATTTTTATTCTCGCCATATTCATTTGCAACCCACTGCCCGTCTTGTTTTCCATAATCCAGATATAACATGGAAGCTACTGCATCGACGCGAAGCCCGTCGATATGATAGTGTTCCACCCACATCAGGGCGCTTCCAATTAAAAAGTTTTTGACATAGCTGTTCCCATAATCGAATATTTTCGTTCCCCAATCGGGGTGTTCCCCTTTTCTAGGATCTGCATATTCATATAACGGCTCTCCGTCAAATTCCGCAAGCCCATGCGCATCTCTTGGAAAATGCGCCGGCACCCAGTCTAAAATTACCCCGATATTATGCCTATGGAAATAGTTTATCATCCATGCAAAATCCTCTGGCGTTCCATAACGGGACGTTGGAGCGTAATATCCGGTCACTTGATATCCCCAAGAACCGTCAAATGGATATTCTGAAATCCCCATGAGCTCAACGTGCGTATATCCCATCTCTTTTACATACGAACCAAGCGCTTTTGCAAACTCACGGTAGGTGTAAAACCCATTATCTTCCTCATATCCTAGATGCCGCATCCATGAACCAATATGCGCCTCATAGATGCTCATAGGAACTTCGTCCATCGTTTTTAATTCCGCCCGTTTTTTCATCCAAGCGTCATCTGTCCACTTTATTTTATTAATATCTACAATTTTAGATGCCGTTCCCGGCCTTACTTCGGCAAAATTTGCATACGGGTCTGCCTTGTAGAGTTTCCTATCATCCTGAGTGATAATCAGATACTTATACAAGCTCCCTGTTTTTAACCCTGTGACAAACAATTCATACACACCGGCATCGACGGGTTTTAAACGTTTCATCTCATGTGAAGTTTCATTCCAGTCATTAAAATCCCCAACAACAAATACAGCCTTTGCATGTGGGGCATATACCGTAAAGCAGACGCCGCTTTTTTTCCGGCGGGTCATAGGATGCGCCCCCATCTTTTTATAAATGTCATAATGCGTTGCCTGCCCGAACAAATACATGTCCATTTCTGTAAAATTCCCCATAACTAATACCCTCCATTTTTTATTCTTCAAAATCTTTTTCTTTGAGTATGACATAATTATCTTCCGTATATCTTCTGGAAGTAATGATTGAAATTGCTTTTTGCAGTGAGTTTTTCTCAGAGCGCTGTATCGCTTTATCAACGATTTCCTTTACTTCCGTTAAATTCGTCGCCCTATCTAATCTCTGTATGTTGCTAATCCGATTATAAAGCGCCAAAACTCCCATTGTGTCAATTTCATAATCCAATTCATGAGCATACGCTTTTCCAAACTCCACTAATTCATCGCTGGTAAATATCGGAATGATCACCCTTTGCGTAAATTTTCTGGCAAATCCCTCATCTTGCCCCAATGCCTGATTTAATCCCTTTCTAGTGTCTTCCATAAGGACTAAAATGCCGCTTGCGTCATTTTCTAACAACAGTGATAATTTTACTGCGGTTTCGCGTGAAATTTCTCCTGCATGTTCTATTATCAGGTATCCTCCCGCAATTTTTTGAATCAGTTTCGTAAGGTCTTTTTTATTTAACGCTTTCGCGTCAATTTTTCCGATTTTGCTTTTTGGGCGTTTCAGTTCCCTTTGGAGCGCTTTTACAAATGCCGCCGCAAGGACTGTCTTCCCCGAACCTTCCACCCCCTGTATTAAAATATGCCCTGTAGGAGTCGGCTGCCTTGATCTTAACTTTTTAAGGGAAACTGTAAGCGTCTGGCAAATCTGCGTCTCCATTCCGCTTACCGGAACAAAATAAGAAAAGATCGCTTTTTGTTCTTCACTTAATTTAGAAACTGACGGCTTTTCTTTTTTTTGTTTTGGTTTCAGCGGGCTTATTTTCTGTTCAACAAAAACTTTCTCCTGTTGTTCTCCCAGCGTTTGCTCCGTGGGTGTTTGTTCCGTGACTTTCTGTTCTTCTATTTTTTTCTCTAAAGCTTCTTCTATTTTTTTTACTTTAATTTCCTTTGTGTCCTGCTTGAGAAGACTGGATTCTTTTTCGGTAAATTTTTCCGGCGGGATGCCATAAAACTCGGCTTCCGCCAAACGCATTTCTTCTTCCTCTTTTTTTTCAAACTGCTGTGGGACATAAGGCTTTAACCCAATTTGCTCATCAAAATTCGGTTTTGCCTGTTTTATTTTTTTTAGAAGCTCGTGTTCTTCTTTTTCAGCTTCGGATTCTTCCTTCTGCTCAAAACCTTCGTTCTTTTCGGCTTCTTCTTCTTTTGCTTCTTCCTTTAATTTATTAATCTGTTGTTGAAGCATATCGTTCATGCCCGCCATCAGCTTGCTTGCGCGTTCTTCATCGGAGATATTCGATTCGGAAAGATATTCTTCCTGCAAAAGCTGTGTTGGCGAAATTCCGGCATCGAGCTTTGGAATCACCTCTGCAAGCCGCTCCATAATGTCTCCGGCTTCCTGTAATGCCCTTGCTTTTGCCGTCTCTAATTTTTTCTGCTGCGCCATCTGTAATGCGGACTTAGCCGCGCGCCTCGTCTTTTCCCAATCACTTAACACATCTTGAATGCTCATCTGCCCTTCAATCTGTGTTTCCGGAGACTTATCAGAAACCATAATGCTCATTTGTCCGTCTGTGTCTTCCGCTAAAATCTCTTTGAAGTTACTGCGCAGCGTTTTGTCAATTTCTTCTTCCACTTCTTCTTTTTGTGGCTGTCCTTCGTTTCTGGGCACTTGCAGATATGGAATTTCCTCTACCATTTTTTTAATGTTATCCATGGTATTGTCCACAGTCTCCTGTTTCGTCGCTTCCATAATTTGCTGCATACTCTTTTTTAATTCTTCCTGAAGGTTTGCCGTGTTAAACTTACTGACATTTTCCTGAACGATCGGAATCCTGACAGATCCGTCTTCCGGCGGACGGATTTCTTTTACGCCGTCCCTATGCTGTTTTAAAGTCCGGTATTTATCTTCCTGAACCTTCGTCAAAGGCTGATAGTGCATCTTAAGCTCCAACGCCCGTTCTACATAAATGCCGTCTCCAAACCATAAAATTAACTCGTCGCAGGCATCGATGCACTTTTCGCTCTCCCCTGCCTGATGGTAAAGGTACGCAAGCTGGTACGCCCATTCTTCCGTGTATTCGGATTCTTTTAATTCCTCCAAAATTGTAATCAGCGTTTTATAGTCAGCGCCCTTTTCCTTGCTGATTTTGTAACGCAGAATATATTTTAAATTATCGTGTGGCGCAATCTCTACAAATTCATCGTAGTATTCTTCCGCTTCTTCGATATTTTTCATTTTAATTGCAAGTTCAGCTAAACGGTAAATAATCATTCTCCCAATCGGAGAACGGTCATATGCCATCAGAAGAATATCTCTCGCTTCTTCATACCTTTTTAATTTCGAATAGATATCCCCTGCCCGCATCAAAAGGTTGACATTCTTCACTTTCCGCCAATTCATTGAATCTGCAATTTCAGCGGCAGTTTCAAAATCCCCCTTCGACGCCAGAGCTTTCATCTGATCTAATTTTAACTTATATTCGTACTTATCCAATTTGTGTCACCCCTAAATAGCCCTATGCTATTTTTTATTTTCATAGTGGAGTTTTCCGGATTTTATATCTACATTTTCCATTTTTATATAATCTCTGGTTTCCTCCGGCAGTCTGCGTTTCCTTAAAGTATAAGCTACGATTTCCCGAATCAGCCAGTAAATAACAGCAAATGTAGGCACGCCAAACAGCATTCCCATAAATCCAAACAGCCCGCCGCCCACTAAAATAGCAAAAATAACCCAAAACGAAGAAAGCCCTGTGGAATCTCCCAATATTTTTGGTCCAATAATATTTCCGTCTACCTGCTGAAGCGCCAATACAAAGACTAAAAAATACAACCCTTTCATCGGTTCAGCCAGCGCAATCAAAATAAAACTTGGGACTGCGCCGATAAACGGCCCGAAAAACGGCACAACATTTGTAACGCCGACGATGGCAGCCACTAAAAGGCTGTATGGTATTTTCAGAATAATCAGTCCAACGTAGCAAATCACGCCGATAATTGCAGAGTCCACGATTTTCCCGCTGATAAATCCTCCAAACAACTGATGACTGACGCGAAGCAAACGAAGCGCGTTATTTCCTGCTTTTGCCGGCAAAACGGCATAGAGGATTTTCTTGCCCTGTCCAATGAATGTCTCTTTTCCTACTAAAAGATAAAGCGCAATGACTAGCCCGATGACAAAGTTAAAAAACATACGGAACGCGCTAATTACCCCAGTTGTAAAAGATGCAACATAAGTCATGTAGGTTTTCAACTGCGGCAAGATCTGATTTTGAAAAATCTTTTCTAAATACTCTCCGATGCTGATTAAATCTATCCCAAGCGTAGCCAGCCAGTTTGCCATTTGGCTGTCCTCTGCCATAAATTCGTCTACCCAATCTGAAAAATCATTAAATTCTGACGGAAGATTCACCATCATATTCTGGATGCTTTTGATTAACTCTGGCACCATCATATAAAGTAACAGAAAAATGATCAAAAGCAAAAATGCGAGCGCGCCCACCGTCCCAATTACACGCGCCATTTTCTTCGCTTTTCTCTCGCCTTTTACCCTTGGTTTTAGAAATTTTAAAAGATGCTTTTCCAAAAACACCATTACGGGATTTAACAGATACGCCGTAATAAATCCCATAATGATCGGCTGTAAGATTCCCATAAGCTTCTGCCAGTATTCCGCAAACCCATGGTAACGGTATATAAAGAAGAAAAACAGAATACAACAGCAAAATGTCAGAAATACAATAAAAGCAATGACTGAATATTTTTTTAAATCGTAATCAGGTTCTTTTTTCTTCGTCTGTATATTTTTTCGCGGGTCTTCCACAGCGCTTCCTCCTAACGTCTGTTATAATTGATTAAACATCCCTTGAGGATAATGTCTCTTTCATCGTCTGTCAGTTCTCCAAGCCTTAACTTAAATTCTTTTAATTCCCCTTCTTTCACAACATAAGCATTTAATTCAGAAGCTTTTGCGCTGACTTCTTCTTTAATATTTGGAAGGAACAAATAATCCCCATTTGTAAAAGGAAGCTCCCCTTCTTCGATTAACAACGGAAGCATACCCCAGTTAATCAAGTTCGAACGGTAACGCTTTGTCGCATATTCATTTGCAATATTCGCCCAGCCGCCTAACACCTTCTGGCAGGAAGCCGCCTGCTCACGGGCAGAGCCGTCCCCCGGTTTTACGGCAAAAATCGTACTGCCAATCCCAATCGTTTTTCTGCTAATATCGTCATAATGTTCTTTTATTGTATCCATTACAGGCTTTAAGCTTGGCAAAGCTTCACATGGGCAAGAATCCGCTTCGATTGCCTTTTGCGCCTTCTGGATTTCTTTCGCCTTCCCAACATAAGAAGGATCTTTCCTTGACAGCGTAAATTCCGCAAGCCCAAGCGGATTTGAACGGTAGGAAGAAGTTTCCCCAGAAGGAATCAGCTCATCTGTCGTCGTTACCGGATCGTGGATTTCAGCCGTTACCTGCAATAATAAATGTTTTGGCAGCGCGCTCATCTTCGGCCAGTCTTTAATATTTGGGCCAAACTGAATCTCAACGGAAGGATCTGCCACTCCCTTGCTGTCAAATACACGGTTCTCATAGATTTTTGCATCAAAATGGTACTGTGGTTTTGTATACTCAATATCAAAATCCGTCGCCGCCGTAAGAAGACCCTGATTTGCCGCTGTCGCCGCAATAGAACGGGCGTCCATTAAAG
>OFFR01001409.1_pt1 | contig 10368 bp, 8 predicted proteins | sample 1521421 | NCBI WGS metagenome assembly OFFR01 (sample SAMEA3504087, study PRJEB24116) | mouse gut metagenome | biome: mouse gut; feature: mouse-associated habitat; material: faeces | place: Denmark | collected 2011 | reverse complement strand
CTCCTCAGCTGCCTCCCTACGCCCGTCTTCATAAAGGTGGAGGGCATTGCAAATACCGATGGACACATCATGCAGGGCAGGGGTTCTACCCCTGCCTATTTAAACAGAATCAGGCAAGGGCAGAGCCCTTGCCCTACATGACGGAGGATCTTTCAAATTTGTGAGACAAGCGCGGCGTTTCCCCGCGCCCCATTTGACAACCCGGTTTTTGCCGTGGTAGTATATAAAAGTAAGGAAGGGAGGGGAGCCTGTTGGAAAACTATTTCAAGTCGCCGCACCTGGCGGGTTATCTGGATGTCTCTGACATCCCCCGCAAACGGCAGAATCTGCGCTATCTGGCTCCGGACGGGAGCGAAAGGCCCTTCGACCTGTACTACCCGGACCGGGGGGAGGGCCCCTTCCCCCTGATTGTCAACATCTGCGGCGGCGGCTGGTACTACGGCAATCCCACCTCCATCCACCTGGGGCGGGCCCTCCACTGTTCGGTGGCCCGGGGGTACGCCTTCGCCAGCCTGGCCTGCACAAGCAGCGGGGAGAAGAAGTTCCCCTACCAGATACAGGAGGCCAGGCAGGCCCTGCGCCATCTCCGCCGCCGGGCCGGGGAGCTGAACCTTGACCCGGATTTCTTCGCCCTTTGGAGCTCCTCCTCCGGGGGGCACCTGTCCCTGCTGGCCGCCCTGACCCGGGGCGACCCCTATTTCGACGCCCAGCCGGACAGCGAAATCTCCGACCAGATCTCGGCGGTGGCGGCTGTCTACCCCTGCTGCCGCCTGGACGCCACGGTGGAGGACTACCGGGCCATCGGCCTGGAGCCGGCCAATTTCCGCTCCGGACCGGACTGCGCGGAGTCCATCTTTCTGGGGGCGCTGGCGGAGGACAGCCCAGAGCTGTGCCGTCTGGCCGCCCCCATCACCCACGTCCGCCCCGACGGGGACACCACCGGCTGCGCCGCCGGACTGTGCTTGGCTCTGCGGCAGCTGGGCAAAACCGCCTGGCTGCTGGATAATCCTGACATGACGGAGATCAACGGAACCTATACTGCGGGACTTTGGGCCCCGGCAGATTTTGCGCCGGAGTTTGTCGTATCTGTGGACATCGCCGCACGGAGCCTCTTCTTCCCGGCGGCGGAGGCCTATTTTGACCGGCTCGGTCTGGCGGTGGATCACCACCCCTCTTTTGAGGGCTTCGGCGCGGCGCAGTGCGTGGATGCCTCCCGGGCTGCCTGCGGAGAGATTGTGTATGATATCTGCCGGGAGCTGGGGGAGATCACCCGGGAGGTTGCCCTGCCTCTATATGCTGCTGTGGCGACGGATACCGGCTGCTTTGTCTATGCCAACACAACCGCCAACACCCACCGGGTTGCGGCGGCCCTTCTGGAGACGGGCATCGACTACTTTGCGGTCAACAAGCGCCATTTCCGCACCAAGAGCCGCCGGCGTATTGCCATTGAGGCGGAGCTGATGGGGAAAGCGGAATTCTTCCATGAGGGCCGAGGGGTGTTTCTGACCATTCCCCTTTCCATGATGGAGCGGACTGGCGCGGATGAAAACGATCTGGATGATATCTCCTCTCTGGCGGGGATCGTCGAGGGGGTGGACTGCGGCGCTGTGCTGCGGGAGCTGCGGCCGGGCGAGTGGAAGCTGAGCCTGCGCACCGGGGCCAACGGCAGGATAAACGCCACCCGTGCCTGCGCCCTCCTGGGCGGCGGCGGTCACGCCATGGCGGCGGGCGCTTCCCTGAACGGCACGCTGGAGCAGGTGAAATGCAGGGTTTTGGACGCGATCGAGCAAATCAGGCGGAATTGACGAAAATTCAGTTGTCATATGGCGCCGGCTGTGGTAAGATGAAAAAATAGATACCGTGCATTTTGCCTCTGGGGCTGAAGATAGAGCGCGGGAGGCTTTCACCCGGATAAGACAGAGCGGATACTGACGAGAGGATCATAAGAACATATGGACAACCACATTTTTCGCAATGCGCCATGGGGGTTTAACCGCCAGGACGTGATGGAATACATTGAGAAGACCCAGCGTGACGGCGAAGCCGCCGCCGCCGCTCTGACGGAGCAGCTGAACGCTGCCCGGCAGGAGCTGGAGGATCTGCGTCAGCAGGTGGAATCCGGGACCAGCCGCAGCGAGGAGCTTTCCGCCCGGCTGGAGGAAAGCGTTCAGAAGTACGAGCAGGAATGCGAAGAGAGGGAGGCGTTTGAACTGGAGGCGGCCCGGCAGGGCGAGGCGGTCCGGGCGCTTGTGGAGGAGAGAGACCGGCTGGCCGGTCAGGTGGCAGAGCTGAACCGTCAAAGCGAGGATGTGCGCCGGGAGAAGGAGAAGCTGGCCCAGCTTGAGCTTGATGCCCACCGGCGCGTTGATGAGCTGCTGGCGCAGACCCGTGAGGAGGCCCAGGAGATTCTGGCCCAGGCCCAGAGTCAGGCGGACAGCCTTCTGCGCGCCGCAGATGCCCAGGCATCCGATACCCTTGCCCAGGCTCAGGCCAGACGTGCCGCGCTGCTGGAGGAGACCCAGACGCAGATTGAGAGTTCTGCCCGTCAGTGCGGGGAGCTGTTCGACTCCTGCGAGAGGATTACCGCCCATATTACCAATGAGCTGCGGAAGCTGGATGTGGCCAACGCGCAGCTCCCTATTGGCCTAGGCAGGTTGAAGGCGGGGCTCGCGGAGCTGACGGACAAGGCGAAGGAGCGGTAAGCGGGATCATATGGTCATTAAACGAGTAAAAAGATGGTGAACAAAGTGCAGAAGCGATGACATTATCGCGGAACTGCATATCCAGAACTGCTCCAACAGCTTGGGGATAGCCGTAATCTCGTTGCTTTTCTCTTCGCAGGCCAGCTGTCCCAATACCACCCCATACTCCGCCAAAAAAGCGTTTACTACATGAAGCACCCGCTTCTTTTGTCCTTTGCCCACCGTGCATGTATTCCGTCTAGCGCTACCACGCCGCTGATCTGCGCCATTATATCCCTACTCCGGCACGCCGCAGCAGGTGTTTTCCGCGAAAGCTGGAAAATCTTCAAGATGTCTTAGCTGTTTTTGTACGGGCCTATAACCGCTTCGGGGTTCAAAAGCACCGCTATCGTTCCAGACATCCAGGCTCTTCTGTCCCCTTTTCCCTTTTTGACTTCCTTTAACTGCGTATTTGGACACTCCCCTGCTGTACAGCCGCTTGACAACCTGCAAAAAATCTGCTAAAATAAGTTCACAATCCAAGGGGCGCTGGCGCACGCCGGCTGAGATGAGACGCAATGCCGTCCGGTCCCTCGAACCTGATCCGGGTAATGCCGGCGTAGGAATGCGATTACATAAGACGTATTGTCGTATACCCGCGCCTTGCGGATGTACGGCAAATTTTTTATGCCCGTCCGCAGGCACTTCCCGCCACCAAAAGGAGGAAGTTTTTATGTCCAAGCTGTCAGGCAAAACAAAAATCATCTGCGAAGCGGCCATCATGGTCGCACTGGCCCTGGTGCTGGGGAATCTCCGGCTCTACCGGTACCCCAACGGCGGTTCCATCACCCTTTCCATCTTTCCCTTGATCTTTTTCGCCATCCGGCACGGCGCAGGCTGGGGATTCCTGGCCGGATTCGTCTACGGTGGACTGGATTACATCCTGGGCTTCCCCAGCGCCATCGACTGGACCACCATCGTCTGCGACTATTTCCTTGCCTACGGCGCGGCCGGTCTGGGCGCGGGCCTGTTCAAGGGCCGGAAATGGAGCGCCTACACCGGCACGCTGACCGGCGGCGCCCTGCGTTTCCTGGCGAGCTACCTGATCGGCGTATTTGTCTGGGGCAAGTACATGCCGGAGGAATTCCTGGGGATGGCCATGACGTCCCCCTGGTTCTATTCCTTCCTGTATAATATCAGCTATATTGGCCCCAGCGTACTGCTGACAGTTGTGGTATTCGCGGTGTTCTACCAGCTTCCGGCCATGCGCCGCCTCCTGGAGCGCCAGGACCTGACCCAGTAGCTTCCCCCAAAAAAGCCGCCGGACCGGCGCTTTCCCTTCAAAGCACCGGCCCGGCAGTTTTTCTTTACATCCGTCAACCCAGGGGCACCGGCATGGAAATGCCGTTGACGCTGGCATAGCAGACATTGCTGTTGGCAAAACACTGGATATGGCTGAGGAACGCGTCGTCACGATGGCGGTTCCGGCAAATGCGGCAGCAGCGCTCGGAGGCTTCCCGCAGCTTCTCCAATGTGGTGCGGATGGTCTCGGGCTTTCCGGCGGCGTTTACGTTGCGAAGATTCATAACGAAGTCCTCCTTGTTGCAATTTTTCTAAGAATATACAGTTTATCCGCTAAAACCGTTGCGAAAGATTCCCTTTTCTTTCCCCGGCTGATGGTGCTATTCTACCATGGAGCCCGGGAAAGATATTGCATCCAGATTCGATTTATAGTACAATAATGTGGCTACTTGCAAAATCAGGGAGGTTTTTTCATGGGTCACTACGTCAACGAAAAGGCTCTGCGCTACCAGGAATATATTACCCGGGAGGAAAACATCCGCCACCACACCTACCGGGAGGAGCGGACCCAGTTTGAGCTGCTCCGGGCCGGAGACCCCAGGGCCCTGGATGCCCGCCGGAAGGCCAGCCGGGAAAACCAGCCGGGCACGGTCTCCCTGGACCCTCTCCGCAATCTCAAATACCTGACGGTTACCAACATCGCCTCTTCCTGCCGCGCCGCTATCGAGGGAGGCGTGGACGAAAAGCGCGCCTATGACATCAGCGATTTGTATATTCAAAAAATGGACCTGATGGATGATCCCGCCGAGATCAAGTGCCTGGGGGACGACGCCTTTGCCTTTTACCTGCGGGAAGTCCAGTCTGTAGCAAAAAAGCGGGTGGTTTCCCGGCACGTCTCCCTCTGCCTGGACTATATCTACAATCATCTCCACGAGCCCATACCAGTGCGGGAGCTGGCAGACCTGACAGGCCTGAGTCCCAGCTATCTGTCCGCTCTGTTCAAAAGTGAGATGGGCCAGCCCATTTCCGAGTACATCATGGCCAAGAAAATGGAGGCCGCCCAGAATATGCTGCGGTACACGGATTATTCCAGCGCTGAGATCAGCTCCACGCTCAATTTCAGCTCCCAGAGCCATTTTATCCGGGCGTTCAAGCGCCACACCGGCGAAACGCCCAAGCGCTACCGGGAACAAAACCGCAGCTCCTCCACTCCGGAGGAAAACGCCTGCGGCTGAGACAGCAGCGGCCCCGGAGGCAGATGCCTCCGGGGTCGCTGCAATTGGATTTGCGGAAGATTAGGCCGCTTTGTCTGCCGGCGCGGTTTCCAGCTCCGCGTAGAAAGTAGCCAACCGCACGCCAAGGTCCATGACCATCTCGTCGTCCTCCCCCTCAAGGGTGACAACAAAATCATCCAGACTCAGGTAAAGCTCCGCATAGTTGACCAGCACATCCCGCATGAGCGCTACGGTAATCACCGCGTCGGGATCAAGGGGCTCCTCCTCGGTGTCAGCCACCAGATGCTCCTGGAGGCCCCAGCAGATCGCCTGGGCGTGTTCGTGATCGAGCCACTTGAAGTCCTCGGGGAGTTCGGCCTCGGGAATCTCCTCATGGAGCCGCAGCTCCTCTAAGAGCTGGTGCAGGGGCAGCAGGCCAGCCAGAGGAACCTCCTGGTCTTCGATGACGGTCACAGCGGGGGTATAGCCGCCGTCATCGTCCGCGCCGTCGTCGGGAATGTCGGGAGTATCGGGAATCTCAGGGGTGTCGGGAGTCTCGGGGGTCTCGGGAATATCGGGGATCTCAGGCACATCAGGCGCCACATACTGAATCGGGCGGGTTTCCGTCTTGTTGCAATGCGGGCAGGTACGGCTTTCCTCACCATCCTGTTCTGCGGTTGCCGGACGGGTCTCTACAAACTCACTCCAAGTATGAGCGCCGTCACCATAACCGTCATATTTCAAATACGGGTTGATGATCGGAGCAATTGTCTTATTCTCACTGATATCCGCAGTACCGCTGACCTTGAATATGCCTTCCTTTTTGTCGGAAGCAACTCCGCCGCCGCCCCACTCGGATATGTTGTCCGTAATCGTTCCGCCGGTCATGATAAACGTACCATCGCTGCACACACCGCCGCCCCAATAACCTTTATTATCACTGATCTGGCCGCCGGTCATCTCAAACGTTCCGTCCTTTTCCACAAAGACACCGCCCCCGCGGGCTGGTGTGCGGTTTTCGGTGATCGTTCCATCATTGAGTGTGAATTTGCCGTCCTTTTCAACGTAAACACCGCCGCCATAACCGGATCCAAACGGAGCATTTTCACTCTCGGACTCAGTCTGGTTTTTTCCATTGCCGCCGGTAATCTTTCCGGAGACATATGTTGAAGTGGTGTCACCGTTCTCATCCTGGGATTCCTCGCTGTGTGCTTTGCTGTCGTTGATTGTCAGGCTTCCGCCTTCTCCTACGCGGATAACGGAATCAAACGGGACAGTACCCCACTGGAGGTAACCCTCATTGGTCGTTCTGTCACACTTCCCATTGATATCGTTACCGTTTAAGTCAATGACGACCGTCTCGGTGTGTTCGGTAGCGCACACATCTTCCGGGTTCATGCTTTGCTGCTTGTGTACAGTCCCGATATTGATACTGCTGCTCTTATCAAAGCCGCCATCCTCCGGGGTTCGAGTTACATCCTCGTTGAGCTGAACGTTGCGGGTGCCGTCTTCGCTGTTCCACGCCTCAATACCATACTGGTTTGTCTCTTCGTTGTGAGCGTAGCCGTAGCGTCCGGTCTCCCGGCCTTCTTCGTCTACAATGGCAGTCCCTTTGGAGCTGTCTGTATCGTCAATTGCCTCTTGCAGCTGCGAGAAAGAAGCTGCGAACGCGGGGGACACCATACCCAGGCAGAGTGCCAGGGACAGAATGATGGATACGATCTTGCTGAGTTTTTTCATAGTTGTTCAATCCTTCCTTTCCTTGCATTTCGGACGCAAAGGAGTCCGGTAGCCGAGCGAGCATGACGCGAAAAGATCGCGTTTTAGCTTCAGGCTTTGCCGTCCCAGCGTTTCCGCTGGTTTGCCGATGCAACCGGTCGAGCATATACTGCACCTCCGAAACCCGAATCCCGGTAGCGCAGATGGTTTCCATCAGCAGCCTCAGCCGCTCCTGGCCCTGCCCCGCCGCAGTATCAAGGAGTTTCTGATACTCTGTCCTCGTCAGCTCCCGGCTCTGCTCCCGGAAAGCTTTGCGCTGAACCCGGAGGAATCTGATCTTACAGTCCTCCCGCCCTAGAAACCGGAACAACGCATTGACGGCAGACAGCATGGAGTTGATGGTTGCCGGAGCATACCCCTCCCGGAGAAGATGGTCCCGCCATCCGGCAGAGGTTTCCCGGGTCAGCTCGCGGCATCCCAGCCAGGCGGCAAACGCGGAAGCGTCGTGGAGATATTTTTCAACGGTGCCGGAACTGCGGTCCTCATTTTTCAAGCAGGCTGCAAAGGCACTCAATTCACATTTTGAGATGAACATAAAACTCCTCCTTTGAATGATATCTATAGTGTCACACAAAAGAGGGGAAAGTTGCAGTAAGAATGAAAACTTTCAGGAAATTTTTCATAGAAGATTTGCCGGCTGGCCTGTGGATATGCCGCCGCTGAAGCAATCATTACAGCAGGGAGGACGCAGATTTCCATTCTGACGAAAAAATGGGAGCGGATGCACAAAAAATCCATGTTCAACAGAAGAAGTCGCATATATAATAAGAAGATCGAAACGCAAAAACAATTTGTTCAGGGAGGCTTCTATGAAATACACTTTTTCCCCCGCAGCGGATTTCGGCCGGTTGGAAGAGGCGGCTGCGGAGCTGTACGCACCTTCCGCTGTTTCCGCTCAAGTACAGCGATACCGCAGGCTGTTCAGCGGATTTGCGGAAACCTTTGGCCCCTGCGGCCGGGCGGCGGTGTTTTCCGCGCCAGGCCGGACGGAGATCGGCGGCAACCACACGGACCACCAGCGGGGCCACGTCCTCTGCGCCAGCGTAGACATGGATATGCTGGCCTGCGCCGCCCCCAACAGCCAAAACGTCATCCGCGTCCAGTCCGAGGGCTACCCCGCTCTGGAAATCGGCCTGGACAGCCTGTCCGTCCGGGAGGAGGAGAAAAACACCTCCGCCGCCCTGGTGCGGGGGGTGGCCGCCAGGGTGCAGGAGCTGGGCTATACCCTGACCGGCTTTGACGCCTACGCCGTCTCCACGGTGCTGTCCGGCTCCGGCCTCAGCTCCTCCGCCGCCTATGAGACGCTGGTGGGCAATATCTTCAACCACTTCTGCTGCGGGGACAAGCTGGACCCCGTGACCATCGCCAAGATCGGCCAGTACGCCGAGAACGTCTACTTCGGCAAGCCCTGCGGCCTGATGGACCAGATGGGCTCCTCGGTGGGCGGCGCGGTGTTTATCGACTTCAACGACCCCGCCAACCCGGTGGTGGAGAAGGTGGACTACGATTTCAGCCAGTCGGGCCACGCCCTGTGCATCGTGGACACCGCTTCCAGCCACGGCGACCTCACCGACGACTACGCCGCCGTCACCCGGGAGATGGGGGCGGTGGCCGCCCACTTTGGGAAGACCGTCCTGCGGGACGTGCCCCTGGAGGACTTCCACGCCGCCGTCCCCGCCCTGCGCCAGGAGTGCGGCGACCGGGCGGTGCTCCGGGCCATGCACTTTTACAGCGACGACCGCCGGGCCGCCCAGGAGGCCGGCGCGCTGAAGCAGGGGAATTTTGAAGCCTTCCTGAATATGGTAAACGCTTCCGGCCTGTCCTCCTCCCTGTGCCTGCAAAACACCTGGTCCATCCACAACCCCAAACAGCAGGCCATTCCTCTGGCCCTGACGGTGGGGGAGCACCTGCTGGACGGCATGGGGGCCATCCGGGTCCACGGCGGCGGCTTCGCCGGCACCATCCAGGCCTGGGTGCCCGAGGAGTATCTCACCGTGTTTAAAAACGGTATCGAGGAGCTGTTCGGCTCGGGCAAGTGCCACGTGCTCCACATCCGCCCCCAGGGCGGCTGTGTGGTGGCGGAATAAGGGGGGATTCTCCAGAAGGATGCATTGATGACAAAATAAGGAGATGTTTTCCTATGATTGACAACGCCGTTTCCAAGCTGGCCGCCTACGCCCTGCAAACCGGGCTTATTGAGGAGTGCGACTACACCTGGGCCGTCAACACCATTCTGGACGTCCTCAAGCTGGACAGCTACACCGATCCCAAACAGGAGTGGGGGGAAATCGAGCTGGCCCCCGTGCTGGAGGAGCTCCTCGACGACGCCCACGCCCGGGGGGTCCTCACTGAGAACTCCGTGGTCTACCGGGACCTGTTCGACACCGAGCTCATGGGCCGCCTCACCCCCCGCCCCGCCCTGGTGACCAACCTGTTCCAGAAGCTCTGCGAAAAGAGCCCCAAAAAGGCCACCGACTGGTACTATAAATTCAGCCAGGACACCAACTACATCCGCCGGGACCGCATCGCCAAGGACATGCAGTGGAAGGCCCCCACCGAGTACGGCGAGCTGGACATCACCATCAACCTGTCCAAGCCGGAGAAGGACCCCAAGGCCATTGCCGCCGCCAAGAAGGGCATCGATGTCGGCCCCAGCAAGATGGTTTACTTGTCTGACGCTCTGACCACCTCCGAGCGCGCCGCTGCGGTCAAGGCCGCCATGACCGCGTCCACATTTGCCTATGGTCCCTACAAGGTAACCAATGTGCCGGTAGCCGCTATCGCCGTGGAGTCCAAGTACCAGCGGGACCCCAAGAAGTGGGAACAGCTCCTGACGAGGGAGACTTTCGACTGGGCTAAGTTCGAAGCCGTGGTGGTCAGCTACCGTGATGGCGTTCTGTACGCTGTCGACGGAGGTCATCGCGTGAAGTATGCCGTTGATGCAGGCATTGAGACCCTTCCGGTCAAGATTCTGGAGGGAAAGACCCTGGAACAGGAGGCCCGGCAGTTTGCCACGCAGAAGGACCAGGTGGTGACGATTAAGGCGGCCCAGAGATTCAAGGCCGATGTTGTCGCCAAAGACCGGACCGCGTCCATCATCTACGCTCTGTGCGACAGCTTCGGGCTGACCGTGACCAACAAGGTCCAGGGCACCAAGGCCCCTATGAAGGCTATCGTTTCCGCCAAAAAATCGTGAACAACGAGACGATTGACGGTGCCGACTGCTTCTGCTGGATGCTGAGCCTGATGGACGAAGCCAGGTGGTTCGAGGACCGCGGGATGCTTGTTGGCGCACTCACGGACCATGTGATGAAGGGCTTCGAGAGTGTGTACATCGAGGGTGTGCGGGAGAAGGCCCTGCCCGAATACACCACCCGGTTGTTGAAGGAGCT
>OFFR01001408.1_pt1 | contig 10368 bp, 11 predicted proteins | sample 1521421 | NCBI WGS metagenome assembly OFFR01 (sample SAMEA3504087, study PRJEB24116) | mouse gut metagenome | biome: mouse gut; feature: mouse-associated habitat; material: faeces | place: Denmark | collected 2011 | reverse complement strand
AAAGGTGCGTGGGAACTATCTGATATGTTTGAGATTAAAGCAATTGAACTTATTGCTAAAAACTTACGTAATGCAACTGCAAATGGTAAGGATATGGTTGCACGTGAAAATATGGCTCTTGCTCAATATGTTGCAGGTATGGCTTTTTCTAATGTGGGATTAGGTTGTGTACATTCAATGGCGCATCCTTTGGGTGCAAGGTTTGATATACCTCATGGTGTTGCAAATGCTTTATTGCTACCTATAGTAATGGAATATAATATGCCAGCAGCAGAAGCAAAATATTGTCAAATTGCAAAAGCGATGGGTGTGGATATTACTGGTATGTCAGTTAAAGAGGGGGCAAAAGCAGCAGTTGATGCTGTTAAACAATTGTCACTTGATTTAAATATTCCTCAAACTTTAAGGGATATTAATATTCCAAAAGAAGCACTGGTACAATTATCTAAAGATGCTTTTGCTGATGTTTGCACAGGTGGTAACCCTCGTGAGATAACAGAGGCAGATATTTTAGAGTTATATAAAATTGCATACTAATTTAAATTAGAATTAATAATAAATATGGTTAGTATATAAATATTAACCATATTTTAATTTTTAGGATAAAATGATAAAACAAGGCATAAAAAATTACTTTAAAAATTTAAAATACTTTTTTAATCCGTTAGGAGCAATTGCTCTTGGCTTTGTGTTTGGTATGTCTATTTTAATTCCAGTAATAATATCTTCGGTTAATGGTTTGATAGAAGACATTAAAATTATTTTTTCAAATACAAACCTTGATTTTGATGCGTTAAAAGATAGTTTTTTATCAATAATAAAAGCACTTGATTGGAGCGAACCATTAGAAACATTTAAATTAATGATAAGTCAAGACTGGCTTTTAGAAACTTTAGAAACTTGTCTTTCATCATTTATTGGAGGAGTAGATACATATACAGTGCCTTTGACAAATGCAATAAGTAAGTTTTCTAATAACATAATAGGCGGTTTTGCGGGGTTATTAATTTTTCTAATTTTAGGTGTTATTGGTGGATATTTTCTTGTAAAATGTTTAGTCCGTAGAAATATTGCAAAACGCACATTTAAAAAATATTTATTGTCCAATGTTATTGATAGTGTGTTTTCAATATTGATTATTTTTGTATGCGTTTGGTTGTATACACTATGGAAATATAGTATATTTATAACAATATTTTTTGCATTTATATTTTTTGGTATTTTTGCACTATTGCAAGCATATTTAGTACATGGTAGAAAAGTTTTAAACATGAAAGAAATTGTAAATATAAACAATGTTTTAAAATTATTGCTTACTAATTTGCTAATATTACTTATCTCAGCATCAATTATTGGCATATTAATTTTAATAACAAATCTTTATGTAGGAATATTTGTTGGCTTAGCCTTAACTCAAATCGCTTTTGTTGTAATAGGCTTAAATGCAGAATCTTATGTAATTGAATTGGTAAAGAGAAAAGAAACAATATTAGATTAAAAAGTTATAAAAAAAACGGCAGACTAAGTAGTTTGCCGTATTTTTTGTTACCATATAAAGTTTGATTTTGCAAATTCGCCATTATCAATAAGAATGTCTTGTGCTGTCATAGATTTATTAATCATTGTTACAAAATAAGCCCATTCTGCAATTTCTTCTGGCTCTGCCCATTTAGGGATAAGAGTTTCATTCATTATTTTTTGCCAAAGTATAGGATTATTCATAATATGTGCGTTAAGTTCTGTTTTTACTCCGCCAGGGGATAAACTATTTGCTGTAGCACCATACTTAGCAATTCGTAGTGCAGTATTTTTCATATACGCAACCATTCCGCCTTTACTTGCAGTATATTCAGGAAACTCTGCCCCAGTGCTAGCACTTGCTGATGCAATAAATAAAACACTTTTAATTTTATCCTGAAACGAATATTTTTCAGTTACATTTATACTGCCTTTAAGATTAATATCAATATCTTTGCCTGTATTTTGTACTCCAGCGTTATTTATTACTATCTCAATGTCATTAACTTCAGGAAGAGTATCTGCAAATACATCTGTTTTAAAATGTGTATAATTATCATTTATTATAGATGCATCTAATATATCTATACCAATTACATTATGACCACAGCATAAAAATTTTTCAGCAATTGCTTTGCCTATACCTTTACTAGTTCCTGTTATCAAGATTTTCATTATATAACTCCTTATTTTTTAAGTCTAAATATTCTTTTCCTACATTATGTTGTTTCCAGTATTTAGTTATTTTAAATCCAGGATAAAAGAATATTGCCTCACATAATAGTTCAATAATCATACCTGTTAGAGCACAAGTTATACATTGTACAATTGTCCATCCAAAGAAAAAGTGGCTAACAATAAGTGCAAAAGTCAAGTTGTCAACAAATTGCCCAATAGCAGTAGATACATGTGCACGCAATAAATATGCAATTATTCCATCAGGATTTTTTTTGAATAGTTTGCCAATTCCGTAGTTGGAAAAATTGTTTACAATAGCAGAAACTAAAAATGCACAAGTACTTCCTAAAACTACATACCATGTTCCGCCAAAAGTTTTATTTAGGGCAGTATTTATAATATTTTCACTATTAGTCACAAAAGATTCTCCCCACATTCCCGGAATAATACTGCCTAAATACAATAAAAAACAAAAGAAAAGGTTAGTGATTATAGCCAAAATTGTAATTTCAGTTGCTGCTTTAGGCCCAAAATGCTTTGTTAAAATATCCATTGTAAAAAAGGCGAACCAAGATACAATAATGCCGCAGTCACACGCAAGCCAACTTATAGGTATATTAATACTTTTATTAGCCAGTAAATTCATACAAAAAACTGATACTATAAAAAGTACAATTACTATAGATGGAACACATTTTAATAAAATTATAAATTCATTCCATTCTTTTTTAATTTTTTGTTTTAACATAAAATGCCTCTTAAGTATTTTTGAAAGACATAAACAAAAGAAAAAGGGCATAATAGCCCCATCCATTCCATAGTTTTGTTTTTAGACAGGATGGTTTCGAACTGTCTTTCGAGTTTTTTATTTTTATTGATATTATTATAACTTGATTATTTAATTATGTCAATATTATTATAACAAAAAAATGTTACGAAACAATTTTTTACAAACAGTATGCTAAATATTAAAAATCTAACAAAATTAATAAAAATAATGTTAATTAATTGATTTTTGATAAAAAATAATATAAACTAATATATACAATAATAAAAATTATAGAGAGGTCGCCTAGTTTGGTTTATGGCGCACGATTGGAAATCGTGTAATGTTAATAGCATTCGAGGGTTCGAATCCCTTCCTCTCTGCCAATATCGGTCAATAAATTTTTGTAGGACCGACACTTTTTTATTGAAAGTGTCATTATAATATTTGAGCACTGTAATAATACCTCTAAGGTAAAAAATTAGTAAGTTGTTTTGAATCAATAGGTGTGGATGTAAAATCTCTATTTTTTAATAAAGAGGAGTATGGTGAAATTAGACACGAATATCAATTTTATATCGGGGATAATGGTGCAGGTTCGCTATGTTTTAAACAGATTTTGAGTTTTTTAAATAATATAAATTAATAGGAGAATATTATGCTTGAGACAATACCTAACAAAGACACAATGGTAGATTTAATTGGAATATCTTTATTTGATGTTTGGAATAAATTATGTGTTATAATTGATGAAAAATATGATATGGATTGTTTGTGGAATAACGGCGGTAAAGCATGGACGTATGAATATAAATATCGTTGAGGTGGTAAAACTCTATGTGCATTATACGCAAGAGAAAATTGTGTAGGATTTATGGTCATCTTAGGAAAAGATGAACGCTTAAAATTTGAAAAAGATAGAGAAAATTACTCAAAGGAAGTTCAACAAATTTATAATGAAGCTCAAACCTATCACGATGGGAAATGGATAATGTTTGAGCCAATAGATACTTCTTTGTTTGATGATTTTATCAGATTGTTAGGAATTAAAAGAAAACCAAATAGAAAGTAGGAATTAACAACTTCCTATTTCTATTTATCCGTAGTTCCCGCTAGTTAATTCCCTCTACATTCTAGCACGCTCATCCTCTGTCGGAGTGTATGGTATCTCCTCAGGACATTTGATCTTAAACTGCTTATATATGTCGTTCATCTTTTTCACGGGTTCGCTTGTGACCAGTGAATCAGGGTATACGAGCGCCCCCTGGTGGCTGAGGACAGAGAATGCCTCTGATACGGAGATGCCTGTTTTTACCAGACGGTCCTGTAATACCTTCAAGATTGCCGTTGAAAGGAGGGTCATCATAAGGTGTCCCCGAAGGGTATCCTCATTGTGGATGTCAAGCGGGAGCATCTTCCCTTCTCCCTTTCCAAGCCGGAACACTTCCTCCACCTGGTTCCTGGTATAATACAGGGACAGGATGCTGCTTCTTGCCACTTCCCTGGACGAGACCAGCATGAACAGCCCGGCTTTCTGCATATGGCTGTAAGTCTCGTACGGGGATTCGTCCCCATCCTCGGCCCTGGCCGCGACTTTCCGCAGCTCCTTTGACTGTGTCGTAAGGTCAAGGCACAGGTAGCCATATGCCTTCCTGTCGGACTTGGTTCCCAGCATCACCACGCCCTGCCTTATGTAGTACAGCCCCCCGTTATGGCGGACCAGGTTCTCTTTTGCCTCCAGCCCGGCGCGGCACGTCTCCATGGTGTCCGTGAAGATCTTGTTGTTGCTATGGACCCGGGTCACGAAGGGGACCCCGGCCTCATAGAGGGCATCTGCGTTTTTTCCATTATAATAGCCTGCGTCCAGGAGGGCGAAGCTGACATTGACGCCCATACCCTCCAGTTCCAGCAGTGTCCGCCTGACTGTCGAGGCATCCACCACGTTGCCCGGCACATACCGCATGAAGAGCGGCAGCCCTGTCCTCTGATGCACCACGTATATGACCCTTACCTCATTGCTGACAATGCCATTGTGGCTGCTGACTGCTGTCAGGGGCATCCTGGCGCAGTTGGGGAGGCCGGTGCTGTCTATCAGGACCCCGCCCCCTTCCCTGCCGTCCGGAGCCATGCCGAAGCTGCCCTTCGTGTCATCCATCCTGCAGCCTGTGACGTACTCAATGTATTTATGGTAAAAGCGCCGCCTGTTTTCCTCCAGCCCTATCTCCGCCAGCGCTTCGCTGATCCTCTGGGAGGCCATGGCAGCATTTGGATAGAGGATTCTGGCATAGCTGACGCTGTACCAGAATGCCGCGTGGCTGTTCGGCTCCGGCGATGTGACATAATAGCACAGCAGCGCATGGAGCGTGTCCTTATTGGCGTACCCAATGGCATCCACTGCCCCCAGGATTCCGGTCCCACGGACGAAGCAGTCATAGAAAAAGATGTCGCCGAACTGGAGGACCAGCAGGGACCGCTTTTTCCGCCCATCCTTGATGTATTTGCCCCTCCTGCGCTTTGCAGGCTCGACGAAGTCGGCGGGGGCCGTCCCATACTGGCCGGTCCTGATGTCGTAGGTAAACACCCCGCGTTCCCTGTTACGGAAAATCCCCCGCTCCTTGTCAAGGACCCTGCCCAGGTTGATGGATTCGCCCTTGACGACCTTCGCCCCGTCCCTGACAGAGGATGTGAGCGTTGCGTATTCGTTGCCCTTCTTGATGCTGTATGCTATGTACATGGCATGCTCCCAATGTAGAAAGAATTAAATTTAAAATCTATCTACATTATATCACATTATGACAAAATGGCAAGTAGTAATGGGAAAACTTCCCATTATTTCAAGGCTTTTATGGTGCTGCGTTATTCTACCAGTTATGTAGAAGGAATTATGTAGCGGGAACTACGGGTCATTTATTCTGGCTTACTGATTTTCTATTGCCAAAATGTTGCCGCCTTCACTTATCTCTATAATGAGAACCACATTGGACAATCTTTATCGTATTATCCTCTATACGATAAACAATACGATTCGCATCATCTATCCTTCTGCTCCAATAAGCTGCTAAATCACCACTTAACCTTTCCGGCTTACCTATTCCATCATATCCATTCCGATCAATATCTTTCAATAGCTGAAGAATACGCCTTAACGTTTTCTTATCTTGCTTCATCCAATATTCAAAATCTTCCCATGCCGCATCTGACCATGACTTAATCATCAAAATCTACCTCATGTACTGTGCCGCCTGTAGCTTCCATCTGCGCTACCGACTCCTTTAGCCTGGCCATATTTTCCTGCGAATAAAACGGATCAACAGATACTTCAAACGGTATCCGTTTCTCTCGTCCAAGTTTTTTAAGATAAATATTTATAGCCGTAGATAAAGACATGCCAATATCGGCACATGCCTGCTCAGCCTTTTTCTTTACATCATCCTCTATGCGCAAACTAATTTGAGCCATTATATATCACCTCTTCCTTTTTGATATTACAAGCATATCACACGTCACAGCATTTGTAAAGCATTTCGCTATATATTTGCTTATTTTTTATTATCTTTTCTATAATCATCCATAAAAATACATAGTTACACTGGCAACAATTCACTACGTTAATTTCTCTAAAAATAACACTACTTTACAAGTTTTTAACAAAAAGTGCCGTATGAAGCACTTTGGTGTATAATAAGTTTGCTAACAATAAACACGAAAGTGAGTGACCTCATACGGCAAACTTATTATACAACGAAAAATACATAATCGGTAGGCTTTATCGATATTTTTATATTTATTTTTCTATATTGTCAGCGCCTACGGCTGAAACGCTGTTCCTGCTCGTGCTATCCATGCTGGCGATGGAATCTGCAGGTTCCATCCGATCCCTGTACCGGCATTTTCTGGCGGGCATAACATCAAAATCCCTGAATGCATTCTATTATGCCTGCTCCTATGCCAAAGTTGACTTTTCGGGTTTTATGAATGCTACGGCAAAACTGGCTCTGGGCCTGGTTCCCGACAACCTGAAGTCCCAGCCGGTATTCCTCTGCATAGATGATACCATGGTCTCGAAATTCGGAAAGAAGTTCGAGGATATCTCCAAACTGTTCGACCATGCGGCGCATAATGGATCCAATTATCTGAACGGGCACTGTTTTGTCAGTGTTATGCTCTGTATCCCGGTATGGAATAAAAATAAGATATCCTATCTTTCCCTCCCGCTTGGCTACCGCATGTGGCAGAAAGAAAAAGGATCCAAACTGGAACTTGCTGCTTCCATGGTACGGCAGGTAATGCCGGAATTCAGGGATAAGAAAAATGTCATCATCCTTTGTGACAGCTGGTACGTAAAACAGAACCTGGTGTCCATAGTAGACGACTATGAAAACCTTGACCTGATCGGCAATGCAAGGTCTGACTCTGTCATCTATGACCTCCCGCCTGCCCCGACGGGCAGGAAGGGCAGGCCGCCAAAACATGGACGCCGTCTGTCCATATATGAGGACTTTAGCCTGTCTTCGGAAAAGATCGGGGACTATTTTACCGGAAGCCGCCGTGTATTGACCAACATCTTTGGGACAAGGCAGGTGCAGGCGTATGTGACTGCCGCCAATAAAGAGAATGGCACCAGAAGACTGTTTTTCAGTACTATCTTTCCGGCCCAGCTGCAGATCTTCTGCGCCTGGCAGGAAAAATCACCCCTGAACCGCACCGGAAGTGACTGGATGCAGTATATCCCCCTGTTCCTTTACTCATTCAGATGGAACATCGAAGTTAGCTATTATGAACAGAAGACCTTCTGGTCCTTATGCGGATACATGGTACGCAGCCGGAAGGGAATCGAGATGATGGTCAACCTTATCAATATCAGCTATTGTGCGATGAAACTGCTTCCATATAAGGAAGAAACATTTTCACAGTACCGGAATGTCAGTGTTCAGGAATTCCGGTTTGCTCTCAGCGAACAGATACGCCAGCAGATATTTTATGTAAACTTGGTGAAAAACATCGAAACCTACATAAAATCAAATGTTATTGCTGAGGCCTTGAAACATCTATACTGGAAACAGAGTTCTTACTTATAAAGTTGTAAAGTGGTGTAGTAACTCTTATTTGACGCTTACGTTACAAAAAACTTGACCTCTACATATATCGTTTACTATAATTATGTGATAGACTTTGATTATGATCCAGGTGCGTAATGTTACGTTGATACTGGCAGGGTTATTTCAGAACGCACTTTTCTTCCCTGTGCAGAACATTAAAATCAAAAGGAGACAAATTTATGGAGGACAAATCAAGTTTTTCAGCCAAAAGAGTAGTCTTAAATGTTGTAATATATTTTCTCTTGTTCTTAGCAGGTGATTTAATCAACAGTTTAATCTGGGATTTTATCTTTTCAAATACAGGGCCTTTACGCAGTGAGGTTTATAGTATAGCAAGAATGTCAGGGCAGCTTCTTTTGACCTGCCTGTTCTTTTGGCTGTATACAGCAAAAGTTCTCCATCTGAAAATGAATTTCTTTAGAATTAACATGAATGTTAAATTCTGGAGTTTACTGCTTGCTGTTTTGCTTCCGGCTTTTGTTATTTTTGTATTCCTTCTAATCGGAAAAACAGAGACAGCTTCGTTTGAAACCGGCGAATTGATTTTTATTGTAATTTTTTCAATCCTTACTGCTTTGAAAGCGGGCATAACAGAAGAAATGTTATTCCGGGGTTTCATTATGAAATTACTGGAAAGTCGATGGAATAAATATGTTGCTGTTATAGCTCCGTCATTCCTGTTTAGCCTGCTTCATATTCCATCAATGGAAACTTTCTCTATCATTGGAATTGTTCTTTTAATCGTAAGCGGAACACTTGTAGGTGTCATGTTTTCTGTTGTTGCTTATAAAGGGAACTCTATTGCAAATAGTGCTGTTATGCACACAGTTTGGAATTTCGCCATGATAACGGGTATCTTACACATCACAACGGTGCAGGGCTATTATGGCAATCCTGTCTTTTCAATCATAATTCCGGCTGAGAATGTCTTATTAACCGGGGCGGGATTTGGAGTAGAAGCGTCAATCATCGCTGTCATTGGATATGCTTGTATTTGCGCTGTCTGCCTCATAAGCAAAAAGAGATAATTACCTTGTACTGTGACAGATTGAATGCAGATATCCCATGCACCGCGATCAGCACATGGGATATCAAAAATCCGTCTCAAGTTAGTAGGTACGCCAGAATGTACCGGCTTCCGGATACACAAGATGCAGTATAAGCGAAATTATCATGACCAGACATACAAAGATACAACTGCCCACTATAAACCACTTGATTCCTTTTATAATATCTTTCATCCTTTTATTTTGAAAAATCGAATCCACTTCCTGGGAAACCCTGTATATGGAATCTATTTTCTCATTTGTAAGGGAATTTTCTCTCACCTCCTGCACATCAATGTCCTTCACAAGTTCATCCAGCGTCATATCAAAAAAATCACTGAGCATAACCAGTCTGGTGAAGTCCGGGTATGACTGTCCTGCCTCCCATTTTGAAACGGTCTGTCGCGATACCTGCATTTCCATTCCCAGTTCTTCCTGCGAAAGCCCTTTTTCTTTTCTTAATTTCAGTAGTTTTTCGTTGAATTTCATTTTGCATTGCCTCCTTTTTTTCAGCCTACAATAAAACTGATTCCGATTCAAGCAATTCAAATTGTCAATTTGTCAATTTTCGCAGACATTTCACAAGTCTATGAAAATTAACATTCACTTTTCTTCTTAATACAATGGGCTGGATAATAACGCTCTATCTTTCCATAATCACACAAAAAGGAATCCTCATCTTGTATTTTTAGAAATATTATGCTACCATTTCTATATCATCATTTTGAAGGGAGAGCACGAATGATAATTTAATCCGCTTATTTTGAAACACGAACATCAGTCCGGACAGGCGCAGTACCCTACAGTGCCCTGTTATTTCGTGTTGCCAAAGGTGGATGAATTGCCATTTGCTCTTTTTTATTATTCCTGTATAGCCAGCGCATGCCCGGACTGCATCGGGTTTTTAACTGCTGTGCTCATATCCGTTTGAAAAAGAGAATGTTACAGGCAGAGATTCTTTGGCGACAGAGGTTCTCTGTTTTTTCATGTAACTTCGCCGTCCGGCTTTTTCAGATCCGAAAGGAGGATACGGTATGGCGCAGATCAATGTGACAAATTTAACTTTTTATTATGAGGGAAGTTTAGATCCGGTGTTTGAAAATGTTTCGTTTTCGGTGGATACGGACTGGAAACTTGGATTCCTTGGCAGAAACGGCAAGGGAAAAACGACGTTTCTGCGGCTTTTAACAGGAAAATACGAATATACCGGAATCATTTCCTCTCCGGCAGTTTTGGACTATTTCCCATACGAAATAAGTCC
>OFFR01001406.1_pt1 | contig 10378 bp, 10 predicted proteins | sample 1521421 | NCBI WGS metagenome assembly OFFR01 (sample SAMEA3504087, study PRJEB24116) | mouse gut metagenome | biome: mouse gut; feature: mouse-associated habitat; material: faeces | place: Denmark | collected 2011 | reverse complement strand
TCTATAATCAAATAAGGGAATATTATAGAAAGCAAGGACAGCTTTCTATAATCAAATAAGGGAATATTATAGAAAGCAAGGACAGCTTTCTATAATCAAATAAGGGAATATTATAGAAAGCAAGGACAGCTTTCTATAATCAAATAAGGGAATATTATAGAAAGCAAGGACAGCTTTCTATAATCAAGTATCGCGGAGTGAGGGAAAACAGATGGATGGTTTTCGACAGGGAGCCATGCCGCTTTGCCGCAGACAGGGCGGCGGAGCAGATCTGGACTGACATCAGGCAGTGGAACCGCAGAGGGTTCCGCCGGTTCGGGAGTCCTTGCAATGGAGCGGATTGCCAACGGCCAGGGGGGATATCTTGATTGGCGTGGGCGAGAAGCGCCCGGGGAGGTATATGATATGGAAGAGGAGAAGTGGTATGGCATATTGTGGCAGTTTCTGTGGCAGCGCCGCCGGACGGCAGCGCTCCTTGCGGCTTTCGCCGGAATCTATGCGGTGGTCTTCTACCTGTACGACATGGAGACGGAAGCGGTGCTGTACGCGGGAGGGCTGTGCGTCCTTCTGGGGGCGGTGGTACTGTGCGTCTCCTTCTTTTTCTACTATAATGCCCACAAAGCGCGCATAAATTTGCTGCAGAACGTGGAAATCCTGGACGAAGAGCTTCCGAAGCCCCAGACATTGGCGGAGGCGGACTACCAGGAGATGGTCAGGAGCCTGAAAGAGGCCTACGACAGGAACCTGCGGGAGAGGCAGAGGGAGCGCAGGGAGAGCATGGACTACTACACCACCTGGGTGCATCAGATTAAGACTCCTATCTCCGTCATGCGCATGACCCTCCAGGGGGAGGACACAGAGGAGAACAGGGAGCTGCTGGCAGAGCTGTTCCGGACAGAGCAGTACGTGGAGATGGCGCTGAATTGGATGCGCCTGGGGAGCGATTCCTCCGACTTCCTGTTCCGGGAGTACGCCCTGGATCAGATCCTGCGCCAGGCCATCCACAAATACGCGCCCCAGTTGGTGCGGAACCGGATCCGGCTGACCTATGAGCCCACGGACGTCACGGTGCTCACGGACGAGAAGTGGCTGCTGTTCATCATTGAGCAGATCCTGTCCAATGCCGTCAAGTACGCCAGGAACAGCAGCCTGACCATCTCCGTCACACCGGATAAAATGCTTCGGATTGCCGATACCGGAATCGGCATCGCCCCAGAGGATGTGCCCAGGATATTCGAGAAGGGCTTCACCGGGTACAATGGCAGGGCGGACAAGAAGTCCACAGGGCTGGGCCTCTACCTGTGCCGCCTCACCGCGGAGAAGCTGTCCCATAAGATTGGCGTGGAGTCCACAGTAGGACAGGGCACAACGTTCTCCATAGACCTGCACAGGGACGCGCTCTGGGTGGAATAGCGGATACGGCTCTAATCCTGGAGGCTTTCTTTTACCCTTTTTAAGTCGCGCTCCAGCTTTTTCTTGAGCTTGTCATACTCCTTGTTAGCGAGCAGTTCCAGTTCGTCTTCGATTCGGATTTCTTCTTTTCTGAGATCGTCTTTGAATTGGATATCAGTTGGCATGGGCATCCCTCACTTTCTGATGATGGCATCTTTTTTCATTCTTAATGCCATTATAACAAAAGAGGGATAAAGTGTAAAGCGTTTTGCAGGGGCGGGTTACGGAAGGCTTACAAAAATGTCACATGAAACGGCGGAAATGTCACTCGATTCGATGTCGGTACTTTCCGTTTTTTTGTAGAATAGGGATAGTTCCAAGAACAAAACACAGCAAAAATCAAGGAGGTCGATTCATATGGTTCTATTAGAGGCACAGAGCCTTAGAAAAGTTTATACCACGCGCTTCGGGGGCAATCAGGTCCAGGCGCTGGCTAACGTGTCCTTCTCCGTGGAGCAGGGCGAATATGTGGCGATCATGGGCGAGTCCGGCTCCGGCAAGACCACGCTCCTGAATATCCTGGCGGCATTAGACAGGCCCACCGGCGGGCAGGTGCTCCTGTCGGGGAAGAGCCTTTGGAACGTGAAGGGGATACAGCTGGCAGCCTTCCGCCGCAACAACCTGGGGTTCGTGTTCCAGGACTTCAACCTCCTGGACACCTTTTCCATCCAGGACAATATCTTCCTGCCCCTGGTGCTCAGCGGCAAGGACTACAGGGAGATGGAAAGGAGGCTTGGGCCCATCGCGGAGAGGCTGGGCATCCGGGAGATCCTGAAGAAATACCCCTATGAGGTATCCGGCGGCCAGAAGCAGCGTGCAGCGGTGGCTCGGGCCCTGATCACCAATCCCCAGCTGATCCTGGCGGACGAACCCACAGGGGCCCTGGACTCCAAGGCCACGGACGGGCTGCTGCGGATCTTCAACGAGATCAATGAGGACGGACAGACCATCATCATGGTGACCCATTCCACAAAGGCTGCCAGCCACGCGGGGAGGGTGCTGTTCATCAAGGACGGCGAGGTGTTCCACCAGATCTACAAAGGGAACAGCACCAACGAGCAGCTCTATCAGAAGATATCGGACACATTGACCCTGCTGGCCACGGGAAACAGGGACGCCGCAGAGAGAGGCAGGAGGATGATGGCATGAAGATGAGCTTCTATCCGAAATTAGCGGCAGGAAACATGAAAAAGAACGCAAGGACGTATGTCCCCTACATGCTCACCTGCATCATCACTGTGGCCATGTACTATATCGTCAAATCCCTGTCCCAGAATCCGGGGGTCAAAGAGATGATAGGCGGCGGCTATCTCAGCGAGCTGATGTTCATAGGGAGCCATGTGGTGGCGCTGTTCGCGGTCATCTTCCTGTTCTATACGAACAGCTTCCTGGTGAAGCGCAGGAAAAAGGAATTCGGCGTCTTCAACATCCTGGGCATGGAGAAGCGCCACCTGGCCTGGGTGCTGGGCTGGGAGACCGCCTATCTGGCCTTGGGGAGCCTGGTCCTGGGGCTGCTCCTGGGCATAATCATGGACAAGGCCATGTATCTCCTTGTGGGGAAAATCATAGGGGGCGGTGTGCCTTTAGGCTTTTTCGTATCCGCAAGGGTCATCGGGCAGACAGTGCAGATATTCGCGGTGATTTTCCTCCTGATCTGCATCAACGCCATCAGGCAGGTCCATGTTGCGGATCCCATCGCCCTGCTGCAGGCCGGGAACGCGGGGGAGAAAGAGCCTTCCACCAGATGGCTTCTGGCTCTGGCGGGGCTGGTCTCTGTAGGCGGCGGATATTATATCGCCGTCACGGTCAGTGACCCGGTGGCGTCCCTGCTGCTGTTCTTCGTGGCAGTGGTGCTGGTCATCATCGGGACCTATCTGCTCTTCACCGCCGGGAGCATCGCCCTTCTGAAGATCCTGCGGAAAAACAGGAAATATTATTACCGGACAAGGCATTTTGTCAGCGTGTCCGGGATGATCTACCGCATGAAGCAGAATGCCGTGGGGCTCGCCAATATCTGCGTCCTGTCCACCATGGTGCTGGTGATGGTGTCCACCACCACCTCCCTGATGATCGGCATGGAGGATGTGGTGAGGGAGCGCTATCCGGCGGACATCATGGTCTACTTCAAGGAGGATGCGCCCCAGGGGAACCAGGCGTACATCGAGGCGATCCGGGCCCTGCAGAGGGAGCGGGGCCTGGCTGTGAAGAACGAGATGGCCTATCTGTACCTGGGACTTTCGGCCTCGAACGAATATAAGTACGAGGAAAGCCATGAGATAGGAGTGACATCGGCGCTGGACTATATGGATGAATTATTCTTGATTACGCTGGATGACTATAATGCTGTCATGAAGGAGCGGAAGACCCTGGAGGAAGGTGAGGTCATGGTCTATTCCAACCGGACCTCCTATGACCTGCCTGTCTTCAAGCTGCTCGGCAGGGAGTACAGGGTAGCGGAGAAGCTGGATTCCTTTGTGGGCAACGGCCAATACTCGGCCAATATGTCCAACACCATCTATATCGTGGTTCCCGACAGGGAGGCCCTTCTGGAGATTTATGACGCGCAGAGGGAGCTTCTGGGGGAGAACGCCAGGGGCATCAGACAGGTCTACGGCTTTGACATGGACGCCGATGAGGAGGAGCAGAACGCATTCTACAACGATTTGCTGGACTGCATGGCCCAAAATGGAATCAGCGCCGTGACGGAAGCGCGGGCGGAGGCCAAGTCATCCTTCATATCCCTGTACGGCGGGCTATTCTTCATCGGCGTGTTCCTGGGAGTGCTCTTCGTCATGGCCACGGTGCTGATCATATACTACAAGCAGATTTCGGAAGGGTATGACGACAGGGAACGGTTCTCGATCATGCAGAAGGTGGGGATGAGCCGGGATGAGGTGAAGTCCGCCATCCACTCCCAGGTGGTGACGGTGTTCTTCCTGCCGCTGATTGTGGCGGGGATCCATGTGACGGCGGCGTTCCCTCTGATCTCCAAGCTGCTGGTACTGATGCAGCTGACGAACACGAAGCTCTTCATCGCCTGTACCGGGGCGTGCTTCCTGGTGTTCGCAGTGATGTATGTCTTCGTGTATAACCTGACGGCCAGGACCTATTACAGGATCGTCAGCAGGTAGGAGGGGAAACTGCTGCGGCTTCGGCTGTGAAGCAGAGGACATGTATGAGAAAAAGCAAGCGAAAATGTGTAAAAGAGAAAATCTGAAAGAATGGTCTAAAGATAAGGGAGGAATCAGTCTATGAACCAGTTTATGAGCGAAAAGGAGAAGGAAGAGATAAAGGAGACCAGGAGAAGGAACCTGAAGAGGGCTGCGGCGCTGGCGGTAATCATCGCGCTTGTGGCCCGGCGCATCCGGACCAGGCGGAGGAAGAGGGAGGCGGAAAGCTGCTAAAGCCTGTATCTGGTAAGGGATTTCCAGCCTCCTGGAAATCCCATTGCTGTCAGTAATCTTTCCTCAGGCAACATAGGAGACTGCTTCAACAGCGTGGAAATCAGGCGCGACAGCTCCTGGCGGAACGTGGAAAAATCTTTTTGGGACAGCAGATAGCGCAGAGCGATCACCACAGCAAACAGGTCGGATTTGCCCTGGAGATACTGCGTCCCTTTCCGCGGAATGGACAGTTTGCCATGGAGACGGGTGTCTGGAATATCGATACGGCATCTGAATGAAAACAGACGTTCATTGTGGGCGCAGACATTCCTGAAATGGGTAAGCGCCTTCAGGTATTGGGCAAGCTCTTTTTCCGATACTGCGTGGAAGTGCAGACTGATTTTTGCCTTCAGGCTTGCAGTGAGAAGGGAATACATTTTGGAAATCTGGCCAAGGGAGCGCAGCCTTTCATCAAAATATACTGCTTAACGATTTCACTTGCCGTGAAACCAGACTGCATAACGCTGACTGGTTCATTCGCATGATTACATTAGGCAGCATTCAGCGTTATGCAGTATAATACAGCGCCAGGATATCATTGAAGCTGGTGCCCGTAACATATTGGCGGGTTATCCTGTCATAATACAGGCTTTTGTAACCATTCATTAAGGCATAATAAGAGATATCTGTCAATATGGACTTCGCAGATTCCAAATCTGGGATAATGAGATTTTTGTCATCAGAGAGCTTTACAAGCAGCTCCTGGTATGTAAGAAAAGGCTTGACGGGCCTGAAAGATTTTCTCGACATGGCTTCTCCTTGAAAAAAAGGAGGGCCCGCAGGTCCTCCTTCCGGTCGCAGGCATCGCAAGTTTCTGCAACCTGATCACTGTTGTCAGCATAACATATAATATCTGTAATTTCAATATGAAATGATTAGAGCGTCAAAAGGTCTTACCCCTTTTGGGTTATAAATAAATTTGTATGTACCTTGATAACCGAATATATTGTTGTAAAAGCAGGACTTTTCGCCGATTTTCTGGTATAATGGAACTACAAATCAATGGAGGTTTCGCCATGTCATTCGTCCTTAATGATGCCAGTATGCAGCAGATGTCATTCCTTGACTCCTATAATACCCTGACTGACAGAGAAAAGAAGTTTCTTGAAAAGTCCTGGGCAAAATACTTTGCGGAGCATATCTTTCCAAAGATAGACGAAAGACCCTATGCCGTCCTTTACAGTGGGAAAGACTCCCGGCCAAACACACCGGTAAACATCCAGATCGGAGCCCTGATCATTAAGGAATTCAAGGGATTGTCCGATGATGAGCTGCTGGAGGCCCTGATGTTCGACATCCGTTTTCAGTATGCCCTTCACACAACCTCTTTTCTGGAGCAGCCGATGAGCGACAGGACACTGGGACGTTTCCGTGAGCGGTGCAGCGCCTATGAAAAAGAAACCGGGATCGACCTGCTCCATGACACAATCGTGTCCCTTTCCGGAGAGATGGCCGAGATGATGAAGCTTGACCTTTCGCTCAAACGGATGGACAGCCTGATGGTGGCATCCAACATAAAGCGGATGGGCCGCCTGGAACTGCTGTATACCTGCGTGGCAAACCTTGTAAAAGAAGCGGCGGCACGTAAGGAGGGACTGCCGGAGGAGCTGAAACACTACGCGCAGGCAGATGACCGCAACCGTGTCATCTACCATAACCGCAGTGAGGAAACCTCCGAAAAGATTGCTGCCATCCTGAAGGATGCTGTCACCCTGAAAGAACTGTGCGGAAGCAGATATGATGAATCCAGCAGCTACCAGCTGCTTCTGCGCGTGCTGAAGGAGCAGACCGTACAAAATGAGGACGGCACCCTGCGCCTGCGCACAAAAGAAGACGGAGGGATGGATGCGGCCATACTCCAGAACCCGGCTGACCCGGATGCCACATACCGGGAGAAAGCCGGGAAACAGAACCGTGGATATGCGGCAAATGTGGTGGAAGCAGCAGGGGAAGCCGGAAGCATCGTCACGGATTACCAGTATGAGAAGAATACCTGCAGCGACAGCCAGTTCATGAAAGACTATCTGGAAAAGGAAGAGGCGCACCAGGAGCAGGCAACTGTCGTAGCTGACGGCGCATACTCAGGAAGGACCAATGAAGAGATGGCCTCAGAAAAGAACGTGCAGCTGGTGACAACAAACCTTACCGGCCGTGAGGCGGAAGATATCGCGGCTGATTTTGAGTTTAATGAAGAAGGCACGAAGGTGGAAAAGTGTGCCGGGGGCTTTGAACCCAAAAGCTGCAGCCATAATTCCCAGACAGGCCAGTGCACGGCTTCCTTCCACCGCAGCCAGTGCGAACAATGCCCCCATAAAGACCAGTGCCGCCCTAAAACCTTCAAACGCACCTGCCGGAAAACAATATCAGCAAACACAAAACGGCGTGCCGAACAGCAGAGATACCGGGGGACGGAGGAATTCAGGGAGCTGTCCAACTTCCGGAACGGAGTAGAGGCCATCCCCTCCATACTGCGCAGGAAATACCATGTTGACCATATGCCGGTGCGCGGGCTGATCCGGAGCAGGCTGTTCTTTGGATGTAAAATCGGCGCTTTGAACTTCTCAAAGTTCTGCAAATATATGCAGGGCTGTAAAAGCCATGTTCCAAATACGGCAATAGCCTAAAAGAGCAGGGAGGCAGTTACTGTACAAAGACAAAATCAGCAGTATAAATCTGGCTTTTCCAGAAATGTTGCAAACATATATTCGGTTTTCAAGGTTCCTGACGCAAAAGGAACTTTTTATTTTACCCTTTTGTCGCTTCAATCATGAAATTACAAAAAGTCATATGGATGCTGTCTTATGTAGTATATGCAGGGAATTCGGTTCGATGCAGGGCATCTCATATATTCAACCAACAGTAGAATCAGATAGAATCCACCTCGATTGAAAATCAGATACTTATGATATATACTGAATCCATCGCCTGATAATAAAGAACAGAATCAAACGACAGTTGAATGGAGGGAAGTATATGGAAATCGGAAAAAAGATTAGGAATCTGCGCCTGGAGAAAGAAGTGAAGCAGGAGGAGCTGGCGGAGTACCTGGGCGTGTCCATCCAGGCCGTGAGCAAATGGGAGACGGAAGCCAGCGTGCCGGACATCGCGCTGCTGCCTGGCATCGCCGTCTTCTTCGGGGTCACCATCGACGAGCTGTTCCAGCTTTCGGACGAGGCCGAATTTGAACGGATCGAAAACATGTTCTGGCATGAGAGGCGCATCGCCCCCGAGACCTTCGACCACTGCGTCAGGTTCCTGGAGGGCGTGCTGAAAAGCGACCCGAAGAACGTCCGGGCCTGCTGCTGCCTGGCCTATCTGTACAACCACAGGGCGGCCAGTGACCATGACATGGCCAGCGAATACGCCAAGAAAGCCCTGGAGCTGGCCCCTGACGATAAGGGCGGCTGGGTGGCGTTCCTGGAAGCCAACAACGGAGTCTGCGGGGACGAGTGGTACGACAACCATTTCGAAGTCATAGAATATTTCAGGGAATTCCTGAAAAAGAATCCGGGCAACTACCGGGGGCTCTACGCGATCATCGAAAACCTCCTGGACGACGACCGGTTCGACGAGGCAGTCCCCTATATCCAGCAGATCCGCACCGCAGCCAAGACGGGACAATATGAAGTCTACATGGGTGACGTCATGTTCGGCAAAGGAGACCCGGAGAAAGCCCTGGAATACTGGAACGCGGCGGTGGAGCATTTCCCGGACAGATGGCAGTCCTACTGCGACAGGGCGGACGGCCTGAAAAAGCTGGGCCGCTATGAGGAGGCCCTGGCGGACTATGAGAAGTGCTTCGAGATGCAGGAGCCGCCCAGGATTACCGATGGCCTGCACTCCATGGCCCAGGTTCATGAGCTGCTGGGGGACTTCCATGCCGCCATCCGGGACAGGCAGCGCATCATCAAATGCCTGCGGGAGGAGCATGGCATTACCTCCGGCGAGGGCATCGACAGCCAGAAGCGGGAGATTGAGCGGCTGAAAGGGCGCAAGGCAGTATGATAGAGATAAGAGAGCTGAAGCATTGCGAGATGCATCCCAAGCTGCTGGAGTCGTTCTGCCACATACAGAGGATAGCAGATAAGTACGTAAGAAACGGAAATACCTATGAACTGGTAAAAACCGATGAAATCCGCCAGTGGAGTGCGGAAAAAAGAATCCGGCTGTCCCGGTATCTTTGCAGGCAGTCGGACAGCGGAGGTGCCGTGGTAGGGGCTTTCGCCTCCGATGGCAGACTGGTGGGCTTCGCCTCCCTGGACGGCACCCTGCAGGGCATGGCAGACGGGCTTAAGTATGCGAACCTGACCATGCTCTTCGTAGACGATGAATGGAAACGGCAGGGCATCGGGAGGAATTTGTTTGAACGGATATGCCTGTGTGCCAGGGACAGAAAAGCGGATAGGCTTTTCATCTCGGCGATTTCCTCCTATGAAACCATCGCATTTTATTTCAGTATGGGATGTACGGATGCCAAGTCTATCATAGAAAGCTTCGTTGACACGGAGGAGGATCGTTATCTGGAGTATGCTCTGAAAGAGGATATGCGTTAAAAACGGAAGCCCCACTCATGGGTGGCGGCTTCCGTCCTTAGTTGAAAGAACATATCGTGGCTGAAGGGGCTACAGCAAATCTTTTTCTGCCAGAAAAGCAGTCAATTCCCCTATGGGAACCACGCACTGCCCCATCGTATCCCTGTCCCTTACGGTCACGGTGTCCTGCTCCAGGGTCGTGTCATCCACCGTGATCGCATAGGGAATGCCTATCGCGTCCCCGCGGCGGTATCGTTTTCCGATGCTTCCGGACTCCTCGTACTGTGCCATGCAGCATTTCGCCAGCATCGTGTACAGTTCCCTGGCTTTCCAGGCATGCCGCTTTTTGATCAGCGGCAGCACATTGACCTTGATCGGCACCAGGGCAGGCTTGATGCGGAATACGATTCGGCTGTCCGTATCGTCAAGCTGCTCTTCCCGCAGTCCCTCGAACAGCAGTGCCAACACGATACAATCCAATCCATAGGTGGACTCGATGATGTAGGGAATATATTTCTCCTTTGTGGCCTCGTCAAAGTATTCCATGGACCTGCCGGAGTATTCCTGGTGCCGCCTGAGGTCGAAATCGGTTCTGTTGTGGGTGCCGTTGATCTCTCCCCATCCAAAGGGAAACCGATATTCGATGTCACAGGCTTCCTTGGCGTAATGGGCCAGCTTGTCATGGTCATGGAAGCGCAGCTTTTCGGAGGGCAGTCCAAGGCTTTCGAAGAATTCCATCCCGTACTCCTTGAAATACCGGTAGAGCCCGCTGTCAGAGCCTGCCTTGCAGAAGGTCTGGAACTCCATCTGTTCGAACTCGATGGTGCGGAAGGTGAAGTTCCCCGGGGTGATCTCGTTGCGGAATGCCTTGCCGATCTGCCCGATGGAGAAGGGCAGCTTGGCCCGCATGGAGCGCAGCACGCTGGGGTAGTTCACATACTCGCCCTGGGC
>OFFR01001395.1_pt1 | contig 10434 bp, 12 predicted proteins | sample 1521421 | NCBI WGS metagenome assembly OFFR01 (sample SAMEA3504087, study PRJEB24116) | mouse gut metagenome | biome: mouse gut; feature: mouse-associated habitat; material: faeces | place: Denmark | collected 2011 | reverse complement strand
AGCAGGATCAAGACGGACACGCACAAAGAAACCACTTTCTTTTTCATAGCGTCAAGCCTTTCCTAAAAAATTCCGATGGTATTATAGCACCTTTCGGCGGCGTTGACAACTGGCAAAAAGGATGGGCACGGCAATCAATTTTGCAAAATGGGAGCCAAAGAGATAAAATAGGAAATATGAGAAAGAAGATAGTAGAATATTTTGAGGAAGTAGAAACAAGGCAGGCATACAAGGGATATTTTTGTAGTATTCCGGAAGCAATCAGCATCGTGGTACTTGGAAGCATATGCGGACTGCGCAACATAAGCCAAATACATCAATGGGCGGAAAGTGACAGTGTCATCGGATTTTTGAAGGAGGAATTTGGAATTGAGCACATTCTATGCTATTATTGGCTGCTAAGTCTGCTAAAGCTGGTTAAACCGGAATCGCTGAACAAATGCCTGATGAAGTGGGCAGAAGCAATGCTGCCTGAGGAACGGAAGGGCCTAACCGTTTCAATGGACGGGAAGACGGTTCGCTCTACCTGTAAGATGGAAAGCTATGACAGCCCTCTTCCTATCATCAGCGCCCAGATTTCAGAGCTGGGGATCACGTTTGCATCCAAAAGCGTGGAGGGAAAAAGCAACGAGATACCAGCGGTCCAGCAGTTGATTGACGAATTGGACATCCGGGACTGCCTGGTGACAGCAGATGCGTTGAACTGTCAAAGAGAGACGGCGGAAGCAATCATCCGTGGCAAGGGCGATTATTTGCTGGATGCAAAAGGAAATCAGCCTGTTTTGGAGGAAGAAATCCGGGAATATGTTCAAGACGAGAGCCTGAGAAAAACGATGGATTGCACATCCACCACAGAAAAAAGCCGGGATCGGGTGGAAACGCGGACTGCATACACCACAGCGGATACAGGCTGGCTATATGGGAGGGAGAAGTGGAAGAATCTGTGCTGCATTGGTGCGATTAAGACAGAATTTGAGAGAAAAGGTGTAAAAACGGAAGAATGGCACTACTATATTTCCAGCCGCACGCTTACCTCACTGGAGCTGCTCCATCATGCCCGGATGAAATGGGCAGTGGAATCCATGCACTGGATTTTGGATGTTCACTACTCGGAAGATTTCTGCCGAATTGTAAACCGAACCATTCAGCAGAATCTGAACATACTCAGAAAGTCCGCTCTGAGCATGATTAAGCAATTCAAGGCTGATTCAAATTCTAAACGCCCTCTTTCGTAAATTATGTTTAACTGCCTCTTGAATCCCTCGGATATTTGGACTATTCTTGAAAATTGATTTCCCTGTATCTGGCCATATTAATATTGACTCCGCTTTCATCCCGAAAAACCAGATGAGATGCCTGTGTCTTCTTCGCAAACCCACTCCATTGTTCTCTCTTGGCCTGCACATCGGGGACGCTCCTGTTCGGAAGCGTGGATCATCTTCTTTTTCCGGCGATACCCCATTGCATGGATTCTCCGCCGTACCGTTTCGATTCCAACTGGCAGATTCAATTTTCTACGATCTCCGCCAATGTGATATCCGGCTGTTTGTCTATGGTCTTTGCGATTGCTTCCAAAGCTTCCGGGCCCAGCACACGCTTGCGCCCTCTTTCCTTCACCCGCTATTGCTATTTTAGAGAATTGCTCTATGATGAAGGCGATGATGTATATCGCTGCCCGAACGGAAAAGCGCTGGCCTTACGTACGCTGTACCGCAGTTCCAACGGACTGTATTGGGTATACCGAGCAGAATTATCTGACTGCCGCCAATGTACTATGCGTGGAATCTGCCTGTGCGACAGCCACCGGGAACAAGGCCGCAGAACTTTGTGCAATTACTTTGAGGCCGCTGTGCAATCTGGTAGGAAGCGCAGAAATTCCTCGGAGTATTTCCAAGCACTCCGGCTACGGCAAATTTGGTGCGATCCAAATTTTTCACAACAACCTTATGCCCGGATATCGAGGTGTTCCCGCCCAACCGGAATCTTCTCATCATCTTGCCAGGAACCCCACCCCTACACAGATCATCACAATCCCCAGAAGCGCTCGCTTTGACATTTTTTCTCCGAGTAAGCGATGGGAGATCATTGCTGTCCAGATATAAGTAATCGCCGTCATCGGGTAGAGGATGGAATACTGCAAATACCGCAGAAGCAAAATATTCAACATCGCCCCGCTCACATAAAACATCCCGCCCAGATAGAGTTCCTTGTTGGTAAAAAGAGGCAGGATTCCATCCGCCTTCATAGCCGCTCTTTTGAAGAAGAAAGCTCCCAATGCGCCCAGAAATGTCATAGGCAGCGCCAAGAGATAGATCATTCCTGTCTCCTTTCCGGCAGATTGATCAGGATCAAGCCAGCAATAATCATGGCTATCCCCAAAATCTTCCATCCTGTAACAGGTTCACCCAATACGGCAGCCCCCAGTATAACGGAGAGAATGTAACCCGCGCTGAGCAGCGGATGAAGTTTGGACAAATCTCCATAGCGCAGCGCAATAATCATCAGCAATGCGCCGCAGCCATACAGACCAAAGCCCGCAAGGAGAAACAACATTGTGTTCTGTCCTGCGGACAGCTTCCAGCAGAGCTGCCCTGTGCAGGTCAGCAGGGAAGAGCACAGCATGATCGCAATGCCTTTATACAAGCTATTCCGTCCCATGATGTGCCGGTTCCTTTGCTGCTTCGTCTGTTTCCTCAAAGTTAATTCGTTTCTCCTCGATAACAAGCGGACGCCTGATAACTCTTGAGTTAATACTCAGGATATACTCCCCCAGTATTCCTATGAAGAATATCTGGACCGCACCCAAAAAGAAAACACCAATAGTAGCCGCCGCCGCTCCCGCAGAAAAGCTGTTCCAATCCAGCAGTTTTTTTACAAGGGTTGCTAATGCGACGAAGAAACATACACCGCCTAACCCGGCACCGACAAAGGTGGCCATCCGCATCAAGGTTTTGGAATAGGAGGTAATACCCAGCATGGCAAAATCATATAATTTGAAGAAATTTATTTTTGACGAAAATATGAAAAAAGGGCAAGCGTTTAATAAACCTTAACGCTCCCCCTTTTTTTGTTTTGTCGATCAGTTATTAGAATTTTTCTTTAAGCGAAGCAATCCATTTTTCGATAGCTTCCACAAGAACAAATTGTTGCTGTAAAACAGCCATGCCTGTTTCTGGAATTTCTGGTACGTTTTCTTTTTCGCGGAGGTTTTGTTCCAGATAGGATTTTAATGAAGCTACATTCTTTTCAATACTTTCAATACATGATTTTTGACTGTCCGAATTTAGGCTATCTAAGTTCACAATTACAGCATTAAAATCCAAAAAGAGATGAATGGGTTTCGTTGCAATTTCAAACATAAGCCTCTCAAATTCTTTTTCTCCCGCACTTGTCAAAGAATAAACCGCCTTTTCCGGCATTTTTCCCTCTTTGACAATATCTGCTTTGATAAATCCTTTTTCCTCTAGCTGGATTGCTTTTTTATAAATAGAGGGAGTGCTGATTTTCACCCATTTAGATATGTTCCGGTATTCCACCAGCTTTTGAATATCATAAGCGCCCATAGGCTCTTTCTTCAACATTCCCAGTACAATCAAATCAATCGTTGCCATGCTGCCCCGCCTTCCTTAAGTTTTTGTGCGGAAACTTTCCCTGCACTGTAATTTATAGTATTCGATTTTATAGCTTCCGTCAAGAAATCAAAGAGATTTACTACGCCATCTTGACAACTACTATAATTTATAGTAGTATTTCTGTTGCAGTGATATGATATAACTTATACTACTGTAAACTATATTATATCAAGAGAAAGGAGTATTCGCAATGAGTGGACGTAACAACAAAATGGAGCTTTTGGGGAGTGCGCCTATCCCCAAAGCTCTTATGGCTCTCGGCGTTCCGATTATGATTGGTATGTTGATTAATGCCCTTTATAATCTGGTAGATGCGTATTTTGTGGGAGGTTTGGGAGAAAGCCCTATGGGTGCGATTTCGATTGTGTTTCCATTAGGACAGGTAGTAGTGGGATTGGGGTTGATGTTTGGCAATGGTGCAGCATCTTATCTTTCAAGGCTGTTAGGACGTGGGGACAGAGGTACTGCAAATAAGGTGGCGAGTACGGCAGTATACAGCAGCGTTATGATTGGTGCGGTTATTATTATTTTGGCTGCTGTTTTTCTGAAACCGATTTTAACCATGCTTGGGGCAACAGATACCATTATGCCTTATGCCTTGACTTATGCAAGGATATATGTAATTTCCTGTATCTTTAATGTATTTAATGTGACAATGAATAATATTGTGGCAAGTGAAGGGGCAGCGAAAACAACCATGTGCGCCTTATTGTTGGGAGCTGTATTAAATATTGGCTTAGATCCGGTTTTTATTTATGCGTTTGATATGGGGGTTGCGGGGGCTGCGATTGCCACTGCCATTTCTCAATTTGTTTCCACGCTTGTGTACTTAACTTATGCGCTTCGTAAAAAGAGTGCGTTTTCATTCAGCATAAAGGATTTTAAACCCTCCAGGCAGATATATATGGAAGTTTTGAAAATTGGAGTCCCAACACTTACCTTTCAGCTTCTTACCAGTCTTTCCATAGCACTTATCAACCGGGCGGCAAATGGATATGGTGATGCTGCTATTGCCGGGATGGGGGCAGTCACAAGGGTTACAGCTATGGGAACATTAGTGGTATTTGGCTTCCTGAAAGGATTTCAGCCGATTGCAGGATTCAGCTATGGGGCAAAGAAGTTTCAGCGTTTGAGGGAAGCGATTCGAACATCTATTTTGTGGTCAACAGTTTTCTGTGTAATAGTGGGTTTGCTAATGGCTCTGTTTTCTGTACAGATAATTTCTCAGTTTGCAAATGGAAATACGGAAATGATTGCGGTAGGGCAGAAATCCCTTTTGGCAAATGGATTTTCATTCTTCCTGTTTGGCTTTTATACGGTATATTCCTCTTTGTTTCTTGCACTTGGTAAAGGAACAAAAGGCTTTATCCTTGGGGCTTGTAGGCAGGGAATTTGTTTTGTCCCAGTGATTTTGCTTCTCCCGAATGTTTGGGGAATCAATGGGATACTTTATGCACAGCCGATTGCAGATGTGATTTCAGGCATTATTACAATCTTTATGGCATTACAGCTTCATGGAGAACTGACAGAAGCAGAAGCACAGCTTCATATTGAAAAACAAGAGTAAGATTTAAGTTAATATATGAAACATAAATGGTCTGCTGGATAACGGTAAAAGAGCCTGTTGTCCGGCAGAGCCGCTTTTAGATGATGTTTCCAATAAATAGAGGGCGGCATCATATACGGGGGCGATTTTTTGAGTGAAATATTGATACTTCATGTTGACAGTGCAGGAGAGGATTTATATAAAAAACTGGTAGAGGTAATAAAAGAGAGTGGTCATAATATACAGAAAGTGGCGATAGAAAGCTGTTTGCCACTTCAATTTGATAGTTTAAGAATCTTACCAGACAGACATCAAGTATTTCAGGGGAGTAGGGAAATTGTATTAACAATGAAGGAATTTCAAATACTTGTACTGCTTGCACAAAATAAAGGGCGAATATTTAGTAAAGAGCAGATATATAATGTCGTTTGGCAAGAACTGTACTCTGGAGATTGCAATATTGTTATGAGCCATATCCATAATATTAGAGAAAAGATAGAGGTCAATCCGAGCGAGCCTGTTTACATACAGACAGTGTGGGGCGTGGGTTATCGGTTCAATAAAAATTTATGCAATGGTCTGTGATGGAAATATTTTGGATCGTTGCCATTATGTTTAAGATGATAAACAGATAAAAACAAGGCGGCAGATACGTTGAGAGAGCCGTCTTGTTTTTGCAGAAAAATTCAGAAATGCGAGTATCGTTGTAATTTGTTCCTCCGTACATTGTGACAGATAGACCAGCAGACGCTTGTAGTCAAGATTGTCTGCCGGGGCATCTGGATAGAAAAACGGATCGGCGGAAATATGTAAGGCTCGTATGAGCTGCCCCAGCTTTTCAAGGCTTGGCACGTTTCCATGATTTTCGATTTCCTTGATATAGCGTGAGGAAACGCCGGATTTTTCAGCCAGTTCTTCATAGGTCAGTTTTTGTTCAGTCCTAGCCTGCTTCAGACGAAGTCCCATTTCCTTGTCAATTTTCTTTTTTCTTGCCATATATGCACCTCCATGTATAGTGTATATTGCACATTTCGCTTTGAAAATGCACTAATAAATCACTTTATCAGAGGGGCATAATGCACATATAAGAATAAAAAGACTTTGGATATTGCATATAAAAAAACGCAGTATGGTTAATTTTTCATAAGGAAGTTAAAACCCAAAGACTTTGTAATCAGCCAGAATGATTGGATTGTAGGTAAATTCAATTCATACGGAGGATTTACAAGATGGCAAAATCACTATTTGAACAGTTAGGCGGTACATATCACGAAGAAAATGGATATTTTATTCCAGATTTACGATTGCCCGCCGAAGAAGAACAGCCGATAGGCACATGGGGACAGCGGCATCTGAACTATCTGAAGCAGTACCGCAAGGTTACATACACCAATCTTCTTATAAGCGGCAAAATCAACGCCTATCTTGCTGACATTGACAGGCAGGCGCAGGGCATAACAGAACATTTAAAAGCTGAAAATGCCTTGGATTGGGTAGGGAAGCTTAATAATATAAGGGCTAATGTTAGGGAAATTGTGAACAATGAAATTATTTACATATAAAGAATTAAAATCAGAGGATAGGGATGAAATGTCTTATCCTCTGATTTTTATAAAATATGGCATTACAAACAGCACGCAACTTTTGTAAAATGTCTGCCTAAAACTATTGAAATTTGTTTTACATTTCTATATAATAAAAGCATACAATCAAAGTGTTTTGCGTGCAGAAAGTTGGTGTTTATTTGAATAAAAGGGAACTTGCAAAAAAAGTAATTTTAAATAAAGGCGGCATAGCAAAAACATCGGACTTTGTTTTAGACGGAATTAAAAATTATGAAGTAGCCGCACTTTGTAAAGAAGGCGTAATAGAAAGAATTCGTCGTGGCTTTTATCAACTTCCTCAAAATGCCATCGTGACAGATGAACAAATATTAAAAGAAATGCTTCCAAAAGGAATCATTTGCGTAGAATCTGCTCTATTTCATTATGGGTATAGCGATTTTTCTCCTCGTAAATGGTCGGTTGCAGTACCACGGACAGCCTCAAGAACAGTAAAACGAGTACGGGAAATACCCTTGAAACCATACTTTATCCAAAAGAATTATATGAATCTGGGTAAGATAACAGATAATTTTAATGGCATTTCTCTGGCAGTTTATGACCGTGAGCGGACGCTTTGTGATTGTTTCAAGTATCGCACGAAATTGGACAATGAAATTTTCAATAAAGCGGTCAATGCATATGCCATTGATAATAACAAAAACCTTGTAAATCTTTCCAGATATGCAAAAGAAATGAAACTTTATACAAAAGTTATGAATGTAATGGAGGTGCTTTTGAATGGCTGATATAGCTGCGTCTGTGCTTGTAAGATTGAAAAACAAAGCTGCTGAAAGCGGCAGAACTTATCAGCTCTGTCTGCAACTTTTCTGCCAGGAAGAGTTCTTACGTCGTTTGGAGAAATCCAAATACGCTGATCATCTCATTCTCAAAGGCGGTCTGTTTATTTATTCTGTTACCAATTTCGACAGCCGTGTCACAGTGGATGTTGATTTCCTTCTTCGGAAAGTACCAAATACGCCCGAAGAATTAAAACCTGTATTAGAAGAAATCATCGGAACATCTACAGGAAATGATTTTATTAGCTTTGAAATCAAAGAAATTGCGCCGATTGCTGTTGCAAAAAAGTATGCTGGTATCGGGGTTTCTCTTGTGGCGAGAATTAAGAATACCAGAACACCATTCAGTATTGATTTTGGTGTTGGCGATGTCATTGTGCCAAAACAGGAAAAACGAAAAATCCCCACGCAGCTTGATGGTTTTCCTTCCCCTACAGTGAACACTTATTCACTTGAAACAACAATTGCAGAAAAGATAGACGCAATACTCAGTCTAATGGAGTTCTCCAGTAGAATGAAAGACTATTATGACATTTACTACCTTGCAAATAGATTTGATTTTGACGGTGCGACACTTACCAAGGCTCTAAAAAAGACCTTTAAAAACCGGGGGCATGCCTTTACTGTTGGACAATTTGAACAGGTAATAGAGTTTGTAAATGATGAAGCAATGCAGAAGAAGTGGAACGCATTTTGCCGAAAAATTGATACAGATACAGAGGATTATGGGATTGTTTTGAGAAAGATAAACAGTTTCCTCGCCAAGCCGTTTATGGCGGCTGTTACCGATAATGATCTAACCGAACACTGGATTTCCTCGGTAAATGAATGGCGAAAAAAAGGAGTTTCATATGGCTAAAATAATGGAAATTATTGAAAAAGAAACAAGGGGAAAAAGCTATCACACATATAAGTATAGCTATGACTCTATCGGTCTGCCTTCCATAGATTATGATGATGACCCTAATAAAATAATAAAGTGGAAAGATTCTGGGGAAACTGGTTCTCCAAAAAATTCCATAAATTTAAAACAGTTGGCAGACCAGCTTCAAGAGGTTGGGGAACCTTCTCTTTTTAAATATTTCCTTGACGGCTCCCGTCACGTTTTTAAGGATGATGATATTGCATATAACAAGCAGGTTTTTCCAGTTGTAGCTGGACAAATTGGTATTGGATGCTGTAAGCGTGATAATAAGCGCATGTAGAAAGAACGATTTTACCGTATTCAACCTCTAAAGCTGGAGCGGCAGATGCTAAACTTGATAATCTGGCAGTTGCAAAAATTCAAGATTATATGATTGAAGCAGAAAAACGAATGGTGGCTGAACTTGTTAAGGACGAACGGTTAGGGCAGGATGCCTATTTGCTGAAAGATGGTTCTCTTGAATATAAAATTATGAAAACTGGACGGGAGGACTTGCGAACTCTGCAAAAAATCAAACATAATTACAGTTGGGTTGTTGGTGTTTCAAAATCTTTTAATCCAGAAAGTTGCCTTGACCATACTGGAAAACCAAATTCAAATTATATTGCAGATTTACCAGTTTTCCACAGAACACCTGTTGCAAGGTATGAAAACATAGAATATTTAGGCGATGTTCCATTTGGGGTATGGTATATCCGCTTACGGGATAAAAAAAGAACACAGACGCCATTCGATGGTGTCGTAAAAGTAGAAAAAATAATGATGGATAAAGAGATTGATGATGGTATTGATAGTGATGTGATAGATTTAATTTCGGCAAACATCATTAATGAACGAAATCCCACTTGTTATGGAACAGATCGCCGATGGGCAAACCACTTATATCCAGTATTTTTAACTGAGTCCTATGTTAAAAGCAGATACATAAGTACAGAGATGTTCCTGCATCTATTTTGAGGAGGATAGAGATTATGGCTAATAATATTATAGGTCGTGTATTAGCGACAGAAAAGAAACCAACAACCATTGATGATTTTACTTTTTGGACAGCTCCCGAACTTATCTTGAACCCATTTGATATTGTGAAAGTGCAGCACGTCAACAATTCGTTTTCTTATGGTGTAATTGAGGATATAGCGCATATCACTGATGCCGCCAGTTTTTTGACAAATTTTATATCAAGTGATTTTGGTGATGTCAGTGCTGAAGGGAACACACTTCGTGTTGGAATGAACTATGTAACTGCCAAAGTGGTCTGCAACACAAATAATATTTATATTCCCGTACAGAACAATGCAAAGGTTATGTTAGCAACTGCTGAAGAAATCAACTATGCTCTCGGATTAAATGATATACGTAACCCGCTGATGTGCGGTTATATTGAAATGTATGAGGGAACTAGCGGTTGTGAAAGGGTTACGCTGCCAGTCAATCTCAACTCAAAATTTATCATCGGTCCCGAAGGCGCACATTTAAATATTTCAGGTATTTCAGGTCTTGCTTCTAAAACTTCTTATGCTATGTTTTTGCTAAAAGCAATTCAAGACAGCTATATGAAGAAAGAATCCAAAGACGATGATGAGGATAATGTTGCATTTGTTCTCTTTAATGTTAAAGGAAAGGATTTGCTTGCCATTGACCAAATAAATGATTTCGCAGATGAACGAAATCCCGAAGCAGCACGAAAAGATACTTTTGAAAAGTATGAAAAGTTAGGATTGGCGGCGGAACCATTTAAAAATGTTAAGTACTACTACCCTTACTCTATCCCGAAAACACGTCATTGGAATACATATATGACACCAGAAGAGGTTGAAGATAATATCAAGAAGAAAAAAGCCAAGAAGTTTAAATATATTTATAAGTATGATAAAGAAAACCTTGACTTGATGTTTGCAAATATTGACGACTCTACACAGACAATGGAATC
>OFFR01001391.1_pt1 | contig 10449 bp, 10 predicted proteins | sample 1521421 | NCBI WGS metagenome assembly OFFR01 (sample SAMEA3504087, study PRJEB24116) | mouse gut metagenome | biome: mouse gut; feature: mouse-associated habitat; material: faeces | place: Denmark | collected 2011 | reverse complement strand
CAGCTCTGCCTCCATGAGTTCCTGCAAGATGTCTTTGAAACTGTCCCGAAGGAGGGCATAGACATCGGTGACGCTGCTTAAGTTGTTTTCTGAGATAATCTGTCGAATTTGTTCCTTTGCTACTGGCATAAAAACACTCCTTTTCGATAAGAATTTCCATATCCTAATTCTTACCAAAAAGGAGCTATTTATTTCCAAAAACACAAACTTATTTACACTACCTCGCCGGATTTTGTGATGAACTTATCCGTGGAAATAAGTCGTGGCTGGACAGTCCCCGCAAAAGATTGAATCGTTCGATTAGGCGGCAGTAGGGTGGGAGGTAACGAAGTGGGATCGACATATGCCATTCTCCCCCTCGTATCTTCAAAAGAGACCACATTCTGTTGTCTCTTTTGCATGATTTATTTTATTATTATAAATATTTTCTTCTTATTTCTTTAATCTCTTTCGGAAGTTTACCTCTCAATTCCATGTTATGAGCTAATACATTCGCCGCTTTTTCTGTTGCATGTTCATAATCCAATGACTTAATAAGGTCTTCCATATATGGTATCTTTTCAGGCTCAGATATATCATATGCTTCTACAGTTTTAGCCAGCAGTTCTTTATCCAATCCCCATTTTGCCGCCAGTCGCCCAACTAATTCCTTCGCTTTCTCGTCACACCATTGTTCAAATGCTGTATCAAAGGGAGTAGTAGACAAAACTTTTCCCTGCAGCAATTCCTCATCTACAAAACGCTTTAACAGTTCAGCCTTTACACTGTCCCCCATATCGCTGACTTCCTGGATCTGCTCATAAATGATCCTTAATGTTTCATCATCCACACATTGAACTTCTCCAACAGTGTAAGTCTTTTTGCCAATTAATTTTAAAATATAATCTGCGTTTATCACTTCGGCGTCTATCAACTTGGTCTTTCCCAAAGGTCTGACGATTACCGTTCCCGGATCTTGATCTTCTCCCGCTGGATTCAGGTTTTTATATGCACCTACATATTTTCTCCATGTATGCTCATCTATCCCAAAAGTATCATCACTCCAGGCATATTCATAATACTGTTGCAAACGATTCCATTGCATCACAGCCGCCATGTATGCCTTATCAAATGACCGTTTTTCCTTCGGATTGTTCTCAAATTCTTTCCATCTCGATGGTTCCGGTAATATCTCCACCATCTCTATTATGAAATTCTTGAATTTTTCTGTCGCAATCAAATATGTATCAACCAAAACTTTTGAACTTTTACCACCACTTCCATATAATTTTAGTGCGTTTTCTACGCATTCCTTTGTTATGGCAGGATATTGAAAGTTGATGATAGTACCGAATTCCTTTTCTTTTCCAAACAGTCGGTTTGTGCGTGAATACGCTTGAATTAAACTCTGTAGTTCCAACATTCTGTCCACATACAGAGTATTTAATCTCTTGGAATCATATCCTGTCAGCAATTGGTCTGCAACAATCACCAAATCAATATTCTTTTTGTTTATGCCACTGCCGCCACGCTTTGTTCTCTCAATCAGATCTTCAAAGTAATCATTCTTTCTTCCGGATTTGATGTCCTCCACACTTAAAGACAGATTTGTAAATGCTTCGTAATCTTTAAGCATTTCTTCCAATATTTCGTCCGGCACTACCTGCATATGATCCTCAGAATCATCACCATTTTCATTTCCAAGGCTAAAGGTCATCGCAATATTGAACTTCATTCCTCTACTTTTTATCTGCTTCTTAAACTCATGATAATACGCAATGACTCTTGTCTTAAATTTCGCAGTTAAAATCGCATTGAAATATCTGTCCTGGGACTGCACATCCCAGTTATCAAGAATTTCACTTACCACTTTGGGAATATGGGTTTCGTCCTGATATTGAAAAATCCCCCTTTTTATGGTTTCTTTTTCTACTTCTAATTCACTAAGTTTCATAACCTCTCTTTCAATATCTCTTTCCGCTATCTCTGGATTCTCTATCACTTTGGCCTCTATTAATTGTTCCTTAAGTTTGTCATAACTTTCAAATTCCCCAGTATTAATATAATCCACGTGAAAACCAAGGACATTTCCATCTGCAATCGCTGAATCAATGGTATATTCATGAAGCTTGGGTCCGAATAAACCTTCTGTCGTCCGAATCAATTCATTATACTCATTAATCCGGCCTTTCACACTATTTTTATCAAATAGAGGAGTCCCTGTAAAACCGAAAAATAAACTATTTTTTTTGAAATAATTCTTGATGTTCTGCATCATTTCCCCCATCGTGGTACGATGGGCCTCGTCAATAATAAAGATAATTTTCTTATCTGCAACCAGATAATCTTTTTGATCCTGATAGTGCTTTACCAGCGCACTTAATTTATGTGTCGTTGTAACAATTATGGAACCTGCTTTGCTCTCCAATCGTTTCATAAGATTATACGTGTACGGTGTATCATCCACGTCTACCGGCTCATACTTTGAATATTCCTTAAACTTTTTACTGGTATTACTATCCAATTCTTTTCTATCAACTAAAAATACAACCTTATCAAATCCTGCACGTGTAGAAAGAAATAAAGCCGTCTTAAAACTGGTAATGGTTTTACCCGAACCCGTCGTATGCCACACAAAACCGCCGTGAGGAATACGTTCTTCATTGTCATATCCCATGGCAGCCTTTTCAATCGCTCTTAAAGCATATACCTGATACGGACGGAGTAACAGATGTCGTCTATCTTCTTCCTGCTCTGCTTCATCGATCACGAGATAATCACCTACCATCTGATGCGCCATAGGAATCATCAAAAATGATTGTACAATTTCTTTGTAATCATTTATGGGCTTATTTTTCTCGTCTGCCCAATGGAAAACAAAGGCAGGATTAAATTCCTCTATTGACTTCGGCGTTGCAAAATACCTTGTTTCTATCTCCGTAGTAACAATCATCATCTGTGAAAATGCCATAAAATTATTGCAGTATTCACCATCCCTGTAATATCTTTTAAATTGAAAATATGCTTCATTCAAGTCTTTATCTACACGTTTTTGCTCAATATTTATCAGTGGCAGTCCATTGATCAAAAGCACAATGTCAAATCGGTTATTCTTCGAAGTTTTTACCTCTCTGGCAATTCTATAACTGGAGTCGCCGCCCCGCACCTCTGCTTTTCGAAATATGGTAAGTGTAATCTGCTTTCTTGTTACCTTGGGATTATCATCCCGGTAAATGCCATCTATCTTTCCCACCGAATTTTCCGCCGAAAGAATCTTGGCGGCCTCATAACTATTATCATTCTGATTTACTTTTGCCATTACCTGTTGAAACTCATGATCTGTCAATTCTACACCTTCTAATTGGTCGGCATTGATGCGGTTTAATTCTTTTCTCCAAAAGGTTATTAAATCATCCACCGTAACCTCATGAGTATTTCCATTCAGCTCTTCTGGTGCTTTCCATTTATACTTCTCCAGTTCCCTGACAAAATTATCTTGATATGCTTTTTCTGATGCACTTTTTACTGTATTGCTCATTCATGCCTCCTATCTGCTGTACAAATGCCATCGCGAACCATCATCAACGTATACCCCAGCAAATTCTTTCCCTGCCATTTCGTTCTGTCAAAGCGATTGGGATTCTGCATGGACATTCCAATACCCCATATTCGGTCTTTTATAGCACACTCTGCTATAATTGCAGTTTTCGTAGCCAAAAGCAATTTTCTCAAGTCGGCATTTTGGGAAAATTTAGCCAGCAGTCCCTCATAGACTACAATCTGCCTTATTCCATTCCAGTAATTATCATCATATCCTGACACAAGCCGTCCTAATTCTTTAATACGTGAAACATCATCTGTATCCAGTATCTGCACCGCAATATGTTGGTCCTTAAAATACATAGCTTTCTTATACATCATAAACTGTTCCATCGATGAAAATTCAGTTACTCCTACTGTAAAGCGGGAAGTATACCAATTACTCAAGTACCCGTTTTCCTCATCCGGGTTATGAAAACATACTATCTGCATTTAAATCTCACCCACTTTTTTCACTGCCAAATCAAGTTCCAAATCATGAAGCCCGTTATAAGCTTTTATCAAAAATTCTATTGGAATCTTATCAACAATTTCTGAACTCGGTACACCATAATACCACTGATAATAAGCATAAAATTCTCCAATCCAATCGGGCATAAAACCATCAAGCGCTTCACCAGATTTCAACGTATAATTTTCAGTTGCTACAAAATATTTCCACAACTCCTCAGCGTCCATTGTATTAACATACGCCTTCGCTTCATCAATGCTCTTCCTCGTCTTACTTGTCATATATGTTTTGATAAAATCTTTTGTATCCTTGTCAGGAAAAGTTTGTGCCACTAAATCAAAGAGTCTTCCTTGATTTTCCACAACATCATCCAAATATGCCTCTGAATATGCCTGCATTATGATCACCTCTCAAACAATGTACTGAATACGTTCGTTACTTTGTTAGCATCAGAATTAACCAAATCTCTCATATTTTTTCTCGCTGTAATATCTCTTTGATTATATTTTTCGTTGAATTCATCATAATTTACAGAAAAAAGTTCCTCTAGTATATCAAGGTCAATATTATCTCTAACAAATTCTTTTGCAATATAGAAATAAGATGCATTTGCTCTCCAGCCTTTTATAATATCATATCCTGAAGTGTCGGTGCCATACTTTTCAATAAACTTCTTTGCCAACATTCTATATCTCTTGGAACCTGCCGCATCTCTATGTTTCATCAATTCCGCCAGCCAGAACAAAACATCTTTCTTCTGAAAATCCAGTATCTTCAACCCGACAGTATCAAGTTCATACTTATGAACCCATCCGTTCGTATCATTTGGTCTACATACTGCCCATTCTTTGGCAAGTCCAAAATTTTCTGTCAGATAAAATCCCCGTCCATAGTCGTGCTTATCATCTCCAAAACCAAAGGTAGGTACTATATCCTTGTCTGGCGAACTACTTCGTTTTTCGTCCTTGTCTTGCGGTCAGCAAGACTTCGTCCTCTAGCCTTGTTCTTCGCCAAAATACACCACACACGGTCAAAGATTTCAAACCAGTTATTTTGCGAATGCGAAGGTAGTTGAATGAGTCGTAGCGGTGGCTACGGCGATTGAAACTAACGAACGCATTCACAAAATAGCTGGTTGAGAAACGGGTTCAAATTCGCGCCGTCGAGCTACGTTGATCCAAATCATAACTCAAATTCCATTTACCATGCATGTTTGCCACTCGCAAGTAAACTATCAATATCTATAAATGCATTTTCGATTCGTTCCGTATGATATTGCCAATAACAGTCGTAAATTTTTTGTGTGATATCATGGCTGTCCCATTCTTTCAAGACTTCGCCCGCCGTCATTCCCTTATATGTTGCATACTTTTCCAGAAGATAATTCATAAATAAAAATTCATCACTCAATTTCATCCCCCCTTAAATATAATGAATTTCCAGGGTCCCCTGTTCTTACTTCATTTTCCCACATATCATATATCGCCAATGGACTAAACTCCCATAAATCTAATTCATCGTCACATAGCATCCTATATGTTTTAGAGTCAAGAAAAACACGCAGTCCATCCATGGAAGAAATTTTTCGGCTTTCAGCAATTAAAGTGGCAACTTCAGCATTGATATAATGTCGCATATGTTCTTTTAATCTTTTATCCAACATTTACTATCGCCTCCTTAAACTTCAATGTTTGCAAACCTGCATAGGTGAGAAATGCATACTGATCTGTCAATTTACTTGGTTCTAATAAAATGAGGGCAGTTTCTTCAGAAATTGCACCTGAAATATAGTCATTAATAGTTAAAATTGTCTTATCATTTGCTACAGGTCCTATAACAACATCAAATAATTTTCCAGAATACTGCCCTTTTCTATTATCTACAACAAAATTTAACCATTCTCGATTAGGTTTATTAAATTTGCGAACAATTACATCGCTCTTCTCTATCTCATTGTCAAACTCAAAGACAGAAAGTATCGGCATTCCGCTTCCTCTACGTTTTGTTTTGAGTATTGACCAACGTGTAGCTTGCTCTACATCAGATGTTAAATAAAACCCTGATCCAAAATCCAAACCTCTATTAGTGGTGATAATACGAGGATTTTGTACTTCCACATTGCTTCCATGATATAATATCATATTACTTACCGCCTTTCTTATACAAACATTTCATTAAGATATGCCTGCTTAATGTTTTTTAGCTTTTCCAACTTACGCTGATGAAGGGTGATAAGGTGATCGAGAGTGTGGAAAAACTCTCCAATTTTCATCTGTTCTTCTTTTTCCGGAATATAATACTCCGTCGAAGAAATAACCGACCAATTCACATATATCTGAGTATTGCCCTGACTTTGTTTTACAATTTTTTCTCTTATTTCTGGCGCATTTAACATTTCATAAATAAATAACGAATCATATTTTTCAGTGTTGATTTCTATTCTTTCGGTTCGTTGGTTATATACATAAATCCCTGATTCTTCAATCAATAGCACTCTGCCAATGATGTTTCCTGATGAAGTTTTATCATTCAATATCATTGTAATATCACCCTTGTTTAAAACTCTATCTCTTGTCTTATCTGATTCTACTGCTCGTAAACCTTGGTCATTATAAATACTGTTTTCAGAGTAACTTCCAATACTAACCACCTTGTAAATACCATTCTCTGAAAACTCCGATTCTATCGATATCCCACCAGTCGATTTACCAATCTCCCCCAACTTACGCTTTTCCCAATCATCAGTAAAACCTTTAAATCTTCGTTTCGGTTTTTTTTCACCTTCTTGTGGAAACATTTCTGAAAGATATGATTTTTTTATTGAACCCAACTTATCAAGTTTACGCTGATGAAGGGTGATAAGGTGGTCGAGGTTGCGGAAAACGGCAACAATCTGGTCTTGCTCAGCTCTCAACGGATACGAAACAGATACCTCTTGAATATCGGAATTGTGTATATGAACAACCGATTTTCCCTGAGCCTTTTTAGCCAGTTCTTTCTGTGGTTCACCGCTTGAAATAGCAAGTGCCAGAAACAGTGGGTTTATAAAGTCGAACGGCCAAAGAATATTAAGGTCACCGCCAAGCAAAACCCCTGATTTTTCAACGGCTGATGCCCTTGCAATGTCTTCGGCAGTTTCTCCCGAAGCAGGAATTAATACTTCATTCCCTTGGCTATAAACAGCGCCATTTTTAGGCGTAGCAAATGTATCTACTTCGTCGATGGCAAATTGGTAATTCGTATAAAGCCTGCCGTATAGAATTATCGGTGTTCCAACTTCTGTCAAATCACTTTTAGAATAGCCGTTTCCTTTTGAGTATTCGGCTATGTTAGCAACCTTACGCTCTTCCCAATCATCGGTAAACCCGGCAAATCTTCTCTTAGGCTTATTCCTCTTCTTATTTTCCATTACATCACCACCAAATCCTGTTGCAATAAACTAAAGGTATTCATCAACTCTTTGATTTCCTCATCAATGCTATCCATCGTTTGGTCATACCTATGATGAAGCATTTTCAATGTTTCAATCTCGTCCTTCAATTTATGCGTCGCTAACTCAGCGATATCCTCCACAAAAGTACCAAACCACTTCACATACATCAATTCATCAATCTCAGCATCCGTTAGTTTCTCTATCCGGTCTTCAATTTCTTTTGCGAGACTAATTTCCGCATCTTTAATCTTTTTCGCCAGCGTCGTCTTTTCTGAAATAAGAGATTCTACCTTTTTCAACAATTCGAACCTTTGCGTATGCTTATCACTTTGCTTTAATTCAGATTTTACCGCCTTGCTTTCAAATATTGCCTGCGCATCCCCGTCCGCATTTTTCTTCAATGTCTCAAATAATGCCTCATTTTCCAACGTGTCTTCTTCCATTGCCGACTCCGCTAACTGTACCAGTTCCTCCTCTGTTTCCTGTAGTCTGTTTTTATCTTTATTTATTAAGTTGACGGCATCCTTATACAAGCATTTTTTAGTAATCTCATTAGGTACGATTACACCCTTCCAGCCATCCTGCTCTTCCCGCTTATTTTTCCCGCTGCCTTTAGTTACCATATGTGGTTCTCTCATTCTCCCCACACGATAAAAACCTCCGTCCGCGATCATTTCACTATCATGTGTCAGACTTCCGTTCCAAATATCTGCTACCCTCTGGTATCCATCGTATTCATCTATAAACTCATAATCATGCAGCATGGATAATATATCTGCATGCATTTTATCCTTAACTGCATTAATATCATTTATGTCACTCAGATCTCTTATCGCGTCCATATATTTCTCTGTGAACAAACCCGCCTTTTGCTTTGCTTCTGCAATAATGGAAATCAGATCTTCACTGGACAATATTTCCTCTTCCAAAATGGTAATATCAGAATCTATTTCTACATACCCATCTCTAATATATTTGAGATGACTTTTAATCACATCTCCGCTCAATGTATTTATAGCCTTTAACGCCTTTACATTTTCTTCCGGTATGCCGCCAAGGAGATGAGCATCCACATCATGTGCTATTTCATGATCGATCCTTTCTACATAACGAGGAATATTCAAATTATAGTCATTACGAATAATGTCCTCTCGTCTAGCTGCGAAACTATAGCCGGAAATAACCTTTCTATCACGATATGTATGGATAATCCTCGCAATGTCCTTTTCCTGAAGCACATTTTGTTTTCCAACTTTAATAAAACTGCTTGAAGCATCGATGATAAGAACTGGATCGTCGTTTTTTCTATTCTTTTTTAAAACCATTACGACCACCGGAATACCTGTGTTGGTAAATAAATTATTAGGCAATCCAATAATCGTATCGATACGATTTTTATCAAGCAGTTTCTTTCGGATTTCACCTTCTGTACCACCTCGAAACAACACACCATGAGGCAGTACAATAGACATGGTTCCTTCTGTTTCCAGATGATATAACCCATGTAGCAGAAAGGCATAATCACCTTTTGAATCTGGTGGAAGACATCCGACAAATTCAAATCGGGGATCACTTACTTTTAATCCGGCTTTATTCCATTTTGACAGAGAATACGGCGGATTCATCACGACTGCATCAAACTGAACTCCTTCATTTGGATTCTGCGGATCTTCCGGCCAGTCTTCTGCCAACGTATCCCCATTTTTAATCGTCATCTTATCTGGTTTAACATCATGTAAAAGTAAATTCATTCGTGTCAGGTTATATGTCGCCGTATTTTTCTCTTGTCCATAATACTCCAGATCCCGCTTTCTGTCCTCACTCAAATGTTTTCCTACGGTCAACAAAAGCGACCCTGAGCCCACACAAGGGTCATAGATGGATGATATATCTGATGTCTGTACGACGGTTTGCGCTAAAATCTCACTTACCTGTCTCGGTGTATAGAATTCCCCTGCTTTTTTACCAGACTCCATCGCAAACTGACCGATCAAATATTCATATGCATCACCAAGAATATCATTTTTTTGTAACGCGATCATATCCAGATCAGCAAAGAGTAAAATAAGCGCCTTAATATTTTTACTCCGATCATTCAAATTGCTGCCTAATGCCGTATCTGTCAGATCCATATTGCTGTTTGCAAACAGCCCCTTGAATTCCGTCGACTCATCCGAAACAGCAATGGCCCGCTCAAAATGATTCAAAGCATCCGTAACTTTTTGTAATTCAAAATTACCCTCATCAATATCAATGAGCCATGATTGATATAAATACTCTGGTGCAACATAATACCCCAAAGTGTCCCGTATCATATCTTCAATCTCTTTCCCATATGTTTCCTTTGCCTTTTTGTATTCTTCTACTAATTCTCTTTCTGTTACATCTTTTGAGCCATTAGCTATGCTGAAAATGTTCAATGTTTTGTCACTTAAAAATTTATAAAACATTAACCCCAACATATAGTCTTTATATCTGCTTGCATCCATAGAACCTCTCAGTTCATTTGCTCCATCCCATAAACGCTTCTTAATATCCTCAATTGATACCATAATTACCGCTCCATTTCTAATCTTTATCTCTTCTGTGCATTTTATCACAAGCTGTACATTAAACGAACAAAAGAAGCGCTCCTACTACCTGTAAGACCACTTCTTCCATCCAATAAATTTTACTGCAGCTTTCGATGCCGTACCTGCTTTGATTCATATATACTCTTCCATCCTTTCTGATGCATACAAGAGTATTATAGCATAATATATTACTTCCACCAAACATTTTATTGCTTAATTTTCATTTTGCACAGAGCCTGATACGGCATTGAAACTTTCCAACAGCTTAAAAATAAATTCTTTTTCCCTTTCAATCGTTTTCATAGCTTTTATATATATCATCTCTAAAAGCCCCTTCTCTTGGTTCAAAATATACTTAGGACATGCTGAACAATTGCTAATTTTTATAAAATTTTAGTGCTTTGTCCCGATTA